>Ga0155950_1079_pt2 | contig 46637 bp, 55 predicted proteins | sample RifCSPlowO2_02_FD_107604 | JGI IMG/M metagenome (GOLD analysis project Ga0155950, IMG submission 107604) | Acidobacteria bacterium RIFCSPLOWO2_02_FULL_67_21
TACGTAGTGCTCGGCTTCAGCCGAGCCACTGGCCGGGCTGAAGCCCGGCACTACGTACGGGCATTTGCCAGCTTCGCGAAGATCGGCCGCAGCCGTGCGGCGCTCGCCCCGAGGTCTTCGGGCAGCACCCGCATCTCGCCGACCACCGTCATGAAGTTGGTGTCGCCGCTCCAGCGCGGCACCACGTGCACGTGCAGATGCTCGAGCACGCCGGCGCCCGCCGCCTTGCCGAGGTTCACGCCGACGTTGATGCCGTGCGGCCGGTACGCTTCGGTCAGCGCCGCCTCGGCGCGCTGCGTCAGCACGGCGATCTCCTGCAGCTCCGCCTCGCGCAGGCCGCCGAAGGTGGCCACGTGGCGGTACGGCACCACCATGAGGTGCCCGTTGTTGTACGGGTACAGGTTCAGGATGACGTAGCAGGCGCTCCCCTGGAACACGACCAGGGAGGCCGCCTCAGGCTGGGTCTCGAGGCAGAAGACGCAGCCGCCCGCGGTCGAGTCGCCGCGCGTCACGTATTCGAGACGCCACGGCGACCAAAGACGCTCCATGCAATGCTCAATGCCGAATGCTCAATGCCCAATGCCCAACCGGAGTGCTCTTTGATCATTGGGCCTCAAGCATTGTGCATTGGGCATTCTTGGATTAAACGGCCGCGGAATCTGGAGACGGAATCGGCGGCGCCGGGCTCGGCGCCGGCGGGGGCTCGGCCGCCTGACGGTTGATCAGGTCCTTGAGCTCCTTGCCCGGCTTGAAGTACGGCACCTTCTTCGGCGGCACGTCCACCTTGTCGCCCGTCTTCGGGTTGCGCCCCTTGCGCGGCTCGCGCTTCCGCAGCCGGAAGCTGCCGAACCCCCGGAGCTCGATCTTCTCGCCCCGATGCAGCGCATCGATGATGCTCTTGAAGACGGTGTCGACGATGACTTCGGAGTGCTTCTTGGTGAGCTCGGACACGCGCGAGACTTCCTCCACGAGCTCCGCCTTCGTCATGCTGCCGCCAGTCATGGTGCTCCTTCTGGGCTTCAGGCTCCGGGCTTCAGGCTCTGGCCTGGCTGCAGACTGCGGGCGTCAGGCCATCGGCCGTTGGCCGCCTGACGCCTGAAGCCCTTACCTGTTCTTCAGATGATCCCCGAGCGTCACCGTCCCCGTGCCCTCGTTCGACTGGTACGTTTCCCAATCCGTCCGGTAGTCGTCCGACTTCAGCGCGCGGATGCTCAAGCCGATCTTCCGTTCCTGAGGGCTCAGCTTGATGATCTTCATCTGGTAGCTGTTCCCCACCTGCAGGTCGATCTTCTCGCCGCCGCTTTGAGAGCCGGCACCGCTTTGAGAGCCAGCACCGTGGGACTCGTCGAACTCCGACACGTGAATGAGCCCCTCGATCCCCTCGTCCAGCTCGACGAAGGCGCCGAAGTTCGTCATCCGCGTCACCTTGCCCTCGACGACGTCGCCGACGTGGTGGCGGCTGAAGAAGTCGTCCCAGATGTCGGTGGCCAGCTGCTTGAGGCCGAGCGACAGGCGCTGGTTCTCCGCATCGATGCTGAGCACCATCGCGTCAACGGTGTCGCCCTTCTTCAGGACCTCGGACGGATGCTTGACGCGCTTGCTCCAGGACATGTCCGAGATGTGAATGAGGCCGTCGATGTCCTCCTCGACCTCCACGAACGCACCGAACTCGGTGAGGTTGCGCACCTTGCCGGTGATCCGCGTGCCGACCGGGTATTTCCCGGCGAGGTCGTGCCAGGGGTTGCTCTCCACCTGCTTGAGGCCGAGCGAGATGCGCCGGGCCCCGGGATCGACCCCGAGCACCATCGCCTCGACGGTGTCCCCGACGTTGAGGATCTTGGAGGGATGCTTGACCCGCTTGCTCCACGACATTTCCGAGACGTGGATCAGCCCTTCGACGCCCGCCTCGAGCTCCACGAAGGCGCCGTAGTCGGTGACGCTCACGACCTTGCCGCTCATCCGCGCGCCCACCGGATACCGGTCCTGCACCGTGGACCAGGGGTCGGGGACGAGCTGCTTGTGGCCGAGCGAGACGCGTTCGGTCGACGGGTCGTACTTGAGGACGGTGACGTCGACCTCGTCGTTGACCTTGAAGAGCTCGGAGGGATGCCCGACGCGGCCCCACGACATGTCCGTGATGTGCAGCAGGCCGTCGATGCCGCCCAGGTCGATGAACGCGCCGTAGTCGGTGATGTTCTTGACCGTGCCGCGGAGCACCTTGCCCTCCGCGAGCGTCTCGAGCGTCGTCTTCTTCTTTTCGGCGTTCTCCTCTTCGAGGAGCACCTTGCGCGAGAGCACGATGTTGCCGCGCTTCTTGTTGACCTTGATCACGCGCATCCGGAGCTCCTGCCCCTTCAGCGCGTCGAGGTTGCGGACCGGCCGGACGTCGATCTGCGAGCCGGGAAGGAACGCGCGGACGCCGATGTCGACGGCCAGCCCCCCCTTGATGCGCTCGATGACGCGGCCGATGACCACCTTGCGTTCGGTGTAGGCCTTCTCGACCTCGTCCCAGATCTTCATCTTCTCGGCCTTCTCGCGCGAGAGGACGATGTGACCTTCGCGATCCTCGGTGCGCTCGAGCAGCACGTCGACCATGTCGCCCGCCTGCACGGTGACCTGGCCGTGTTCGTCGAGGAATTCGCTGACCTGAACGAGACCTTCTGACTTGTAGCCGACGTCGATGATCACGTCGGTGTCGGTGACCTGGAGGACGGTGCCTTTGACGACCTCCCCTTCCGCCATGTTGCGGAAGCTGTCGTCGTAAATGCCGAGCATGGCCGCAAATTCCTGCGGGTCCATCTCCTCGTGGCGCATCGGCTTCACGACCGGGCCGGCCGTCTTGCCGGACCGCGTGCGGGCCGCTGCGCCGGGCTGGTCGGCTTTCTCGGCCGACGCCACCCCGTTGTCTACATTCGCCATTCCGTGCGAGTCCTCCTTCGTCGTCAGTCTGCCGGTTTCTGTTGCGGGGACCGGCCCCCCGCGGCTATAACAGCGCTTGGGAGTTGCTGGGTAGCTGGTCGCTGTGTTGCAAGTGGATTCGTTGGTACGCGCGACAGGGGCCCCAAGGCCACCTGACCGCGGAGCCCACCCAGCTACCTACTGCGAGCAGTTGCCATTCGCCGATAAGACATAGAGACTACGTGACTTATCGGGAACTGTCAAGGTAACTTGACGAAAGGATGAGGTGATGGCCAAACGCAAGGCAGCCCGCGCCGCCGCTAAAGCTTCGGCGAGGTCTCGCCGGAGCGCGAAGCGCGGAGGCGGTCGTGCAGCCGGAGGCAAGAAGACGGTCGCCAGGGGCGCCCGCAAGGCCAGGAAGAAGAGCCCTTCGCGCAGGGCGGCTTCGCGGCCGCAGGCCCGCGCGCGGAAGGCGGCGGCCCGAAAGGCCCCGCCAAAGCGGACCCGAACCGCCGCGAAGGGCCGCCTCCGCACGGCTCCGGCGGGCCGCCTTCGCGGCGCTTCGGCGAGCCACGCGAGGAAGGTGCCGGCCCTCAACCGGGAGCGCCGCACCGTCCGCGAAGAGGAGATGGTCCCGAGCCCGCCCTCGTCGCTGGATCTCGATCGCTCGGCATCCGCCGTGCGCAGCGGCCGGCGCGAGCTGCACGAGCGCCTCGCTCAGCATAACGAAACAAGCCCAGCCCTGACCGGCGGCGACATCGACGCCGACTGGGAGTCGGCGTACAGCTCCGGCGACGAGGCGCCGGGCGGCGACAACCCGACCCCCGACCAGGACATCGTCGACGACATCGGCAAGGCGGTCGGTGTGCAGTACGAGGACAACGAGGAGCTGAAGGGCGAGACGAAGATCAAGGAGCGCGACAAGAAGCGGTGGGAGCTCGACCCGGCGTCGTCGGAGGACTATAACGACCGGTGAATTGACGGATTGACGGATTGACGAATTGAATGGGGCAATCAAATTCGTCAATTCGTCAATCCGTCAATTTAGTTTCTCCTTCACCAGTTTCATTATCGTGTCGACGACAGCCTGAATCGGCATCGCGGTGGTGTCGATGCGCACGGCGTCGGCGGCAACGGTCAGGGGCGAGACGGCGCGCGTCGTGTCCGACTTGTCGCGCGCCTCGATGGCTTCCGCCACGGCGGCCTGCCCGGCCTGGCCGCCGCTGTGCGCGGGATCCGAGGCCCGGCGGCGCGCGCGCTCCTCCGCCGAGGCATCCAGATAAATCTTCACGTCGGCATCGGGGAACACGACGGTCCCGATGTCGCGTCCTTCCATCACGACGCCGCCCTGACGGCCGATGCGGCGCTGACGCGCCACCAGCACCTCGCGCACCTGCGGCAGCCGCGCCACCGAGGCGGCCGCCTTGTCGGCCTCCGGCGTGCGAATGGCGCGAGTGACATCGAGTCCGTCGATTGACACTACGCCGCCGTCGACCGTGATCTCCGCGCGGCCGGCCAGCTCCGCCACCGCGCGCTCGTCATCGAGCGCGAGGCCGTCGCGGACGGCCTCGAGCGCCACCGCGCGATACATCGCGCCGGTGTCGATGTGACGGTAGCCGAGATGCTGCGAGACGGTGCGGGCGACGGTGCCCTTGCCGGCACCGGAGGGGCCGTCGATCGCGATGATCAACTTCTTCATAACCACGAAGGCCACGAAGAGATCGAAGAGCACGAAGACTCCCTTTCCTATTCGTGAGCTTCGCGATCTTCGTGAACTTCGTGGTTCAACGCCGATGTTAACATGCGGGACGAATGCGATTCGGGCGTCTCATCGTCCTTCTCGTCATCGCTGTCGTCATCGCGGCGATCGCGTACCTTGCGGGTCCGTACGTCCGGGCGGCGTCGCTCTTCGTGCGGGTCGGGAACGTCGGCGGCCCGACAGAGGCGCTTGCCCGGTGGACGGCGCGCGGCGTCACCCTGATGGCGCCGCACGACGTGCCCACGCGCCAGGGCAACGTCCAGGCGCAGTTCTATCGGCCCGACGGACGCGTGCGCCGGACGGTGCTGCTGGTCCCCGGTGTCCACTCGATGGGGATCACCGAACCGCGGCTCACGGCGCTGGCGCACGACCTTGCCGGCAGCGGCATTGCGGTCATGGCCCTGGCACTGCCCGACCTGATGGACTATCAGATCACGGCCCGCTCTGCCGACGTCATCGAGGACGCGGTCGCGTGGATGGCGACGCAGCCGGACCTGGCGCCCGACGGCCGCATCGGGGTCGTGGGAATCAGCTTTGCCGGCGGGCTGTCGATCGTCGCGGCCGGCCGTCCTGCCATCAGAGACAAGGTCGCCTACGTCGTTTCGTTCGGCGGCCATGGCGATCTGAGCCGCGTGCTGCGGTACCTGGCGACCGGCGAGGCGATCCAGGCGCCGGGCGTCAGGACGACGCCGCCGCACGACTACGGGGTGGCGGTCATCACCTACGCGGCCGCCGACCGCCTCGTGCCGCCCGAGCAGGTGGCGCCGCTGCGCGCGGGCATCCGCACGTTCCTGCTCGCCTCGCAGCTGACGCTCGTGAACATGGATCAGGCCACCGCCACCTTCGCCAGGGCGCGTGAGATGGCAAAGCCGCTGCCGGAGCCGGCCGTCACGTATCTCACCTACGTCAACGACCGGAACGTGAAGGCGCTGGGGCCGCGGCTGGTGCCGCACCTCGAGCTCGCCGCTGACCCGGCCGCATCACCCGAGCGCGCGCCGTCGGTGCCGGCCGCGCCCGTCTTCCTGCTGCACGGCGACGGCGACACCGTGATTCCGACGGCGGAGTCGGTCGTGCTCGCCGGCTACCTGCAGTCGCAGCGCGTCGACGTCCACCTGCTCGTCAGCTCGATCATCACGCACGCCGAGCTGGATCGATCCGCTGCCGCCGCGGAGATGTGGCGGCTCATTGAGTTCTGGGCCGACGTGCTCAAGCGATAAACCACGAAGATCACGAAGATCGCGAAGGGCACGAATGAGTTCTAATGTCTTCGTGGTCTTCGCCACCTTCGTGGCCTTCGTGGTTTTCTGATGCAGCAGCGGCTTCAGAAAATCCTCTCTCACGCCGGCATCGCGTCACGCCGCGCGGCTGAGAAGCTGATGGCCGAAGGCCGGGTCACGGTCAATGGCACGACCGTACGCGAGATGGGCACGAAGGCCGACCCTGCCGTCGACGACATCCGGGTCGACGGACGCCGCATCAAGGGCGCCGAGCGGCTCCGCTACATCCTGCTGAACAAGCCGGCCGGCTACGTCAGCACGCGGTCCGATCCGCAGCGCCGGCCGACCGTGCTCGATCTGCTGCGCGGCGTCCGCGAGTATGTCTATCCCGCCGGACGGCTGGACTACGACACGGAGGGCCTGCTGCTGCTCACCAATGACGGCGATCTGGCCGCGAGGCTGACGCACCCCCGGCATGGCGTCGAGCGCACGTATGAGGCGCACGTCGCCGGCATGCCGGACGCGCGCGCGCTCGAGCGGCTGCGCACAGGTATTCCGCTCGACGGCCGCCGCACGCTGCCCGCGGACGTCGAACTGCTCAACAAGAGCCGTTCGGGTCCGGCTAAAGCCGGACACTACGTACAGAAGCGTTCGGGCCCGGCTAAAGCCGGGCACTACGTACAGAGAGATGGCGTCCTGCGGCTGACGATTCGCGAGGGACGCAACCATCAGGTGCGCCGCATGTGCGAGGCCGTGGGCCACCCGGTGCGCGCCCTGCGGCGTGTCCGCATCGGCCCGCTCGCCGACCGGCCGCTGAAGCCGGGACAGTGGCGGGAGCTCACGGAGAAGGAGGTCAGGGACCTGAAGGCGGCGGCAAGTCGTCTTCGCCGTCGCCGAGCGGCAGCATCTCCTCGCGGGGCGTGACTTCCGTGAGGCCCGCCGGCGGGTCGAAGCCGAGCGCTTCGGCCATGTCCTCGACCTTCGGCAGATCGTGCAGGTCGTTCAGGCCGAACCGGATCAGAAACTCCTTCGTCGTCGCATACAGAAACGGGCGGCCGACGACGTTCTTGCGGCCGACGATCTTGATGAGATGCCGCTCGAGGAGCGTGGAGAGGACGCCGGACGTGTTCACGCCGCGAATCTCGGAAATCTCGAGCGCCGTGATCGGCTGCTTGTAGGCGATGACCGCCAGCGTCTCGAGCGACTGCACCGTGAGCTTCTGGATCGACCGCTCGTGGAACAGCCGGCGCACCCACTCGTGCAGCTCGGGCCGCGTCACGATCTGATAGCCGCCGGCGACCTCGACGAACTGGAGGCCGGGGCGCTGGTCGTAGTCAGCCCGAAGGGCCTGCACGGCGGCCGTCACGTCTTCGGCCGGTTCATCGGCCAGCAGCTTGAAGAGCATCCTGGGCGTAATCGGCTCGGGCGAGGCAAAGATGAGCGCTTCCACGATCGCCTTGAGCTCGGCCGATGCCGTACCGACTGTCTGAGTCTCGTCTGACATACGCCTCAACGGGCCACGGAGGCACAGAGACACAGAGACAAGCTACATATGGGGTCTTCTCTGTGCCTCTGTGTCTCTGTGGCTTGTAAGTGGGTGAACATCGTCACGACCGTGGATCGCCAATCGGCTGGGGCGCGTCGGCGGGGCGGGCGCGCGTGTACACCCGGATCTCGCCGAAGCCGCCCGTCTGAAACACGCGCACGAGCTTGAGGCGGATCATCTCGAGCAGCGCCAGGAACGTGACGATCATGAACGGCCGCGAGCCGTCGCCGTCGGCAAAGAGGTCCTCGAAGCCGCACGCCTCGGTCTCCGACAGCCGGTCGAGGAGCTGCTGAATACGCGTCTCGATCGAGATCTGATCGGGCGGCAGCACCATCCGCGGGCGGCGGCTCGCCCGCTCGAGCACGCCGCGGAAGGCGCTCAGCAGCGAGAAGAGATCGACCTCGAGCTCCGGCTCGTACGGCTCGCCGGCCGCGCCGGCCACGCTGGCGTCGGCGCGGGTGAACTGCGCCTCGCGCAGCGTCTCGCGGTCGTGCAGCAGCTCGGCGGCCGCCTTGAACCGCTCGTGCTCGAGCAGCCGGCGCACGAGCGCCTCGCGCGGGTCTTCCTCCGGCCCGGCGTCCTCCTGCGAGGGATCCGGCCGCGGGAGGAGCATCCGCGACTTGATGTGAATGAGCGTCGCCGCCATCACCAGGAACTCCCCGGCGACGTCGAGGTTCATCTCCTGCATCAGATCGACGTACTCGAGATACTGCTTCGTGATGACCGCAATCGGAATGTCGTAGATGTTCAGCTCGCTCTTCCGAATCAGGTACAGCAGCAGGTCGAGCGGGCCCTCGAAGGCGTCGAGCCTGACGTGGTACGCGTCGGGCGAGGACTCGAATTCGGGATGCTCAGCCAAGGGCGTGCATATGATAGTAGTTTCTTCCTGGGTATGAGCGACATCCCGCACGACCGCGCCGGCACCTTCGAAGAGGCCGTTCGCCGCTCGCAGGCGCTGCGCGCCGATTTCGTCAGGCATCCGCAGCGGTACCGCATGCTGACCGGCGATCGCCCGACCGGGCCGCTGCACATCGGCCACTATTTCGGGTCGCTCAGGAATCGTGTCGAGCTGCAGAACCTCGGGCTCGAGACCTTCATCGTCATCGCCGACTACCAGGTGCTCACCGACCGCGACTCGGTCGAGGCCGTCCCCGGCAACGTGACCGAGCTCGTGCTCGACTACCTGGCGGTCGGGCTCGACCCGGCAGGCGGCCACACCCACATCTTCTGCCACAGCCACGTGCCGGCCCTCAATCAGCTGCTGATTCCCTTCCTGACGCTCGTCGGCATGGGCGAGCTGGACCGCAATCCGACCGTCAAAGAGGAGATCGACGCCGCCGGGCTCACGACCGTCAACGCGGCCATGTACACGTATCCGGTCCACCAGGCCGCCGACATCCTCTTCTGCAAGGGCAACGTCGTCCCGGTCGGACGCGACCAGCTGCCGCATCTCGAGCTCACGCGCAAGATCGCCCGGCGGTTCAACCAGCGGTTCTGCGCGGGCCGGCCGCCGGTCTTTCCGGAGCCGGAGGCGCTGCTGTCGAACGCGCCGAAGATCCTCGGGCTCGACGGCTCGCAGAAGATGAGCAAGAGCCGCAACAATGCGGTGATGCTGCGGGCCGGCGCGGACGAGACGGCGGCGCTCGTGAAGAAGGCCAAGACCGATGCGGACCGGCAGATCACCTACGACCCCGAGCGCCGGCCGGAGGTCGGCAACCTCCTGCTGCTGGCCTCGCTCTGCACCGGCGAGGAGCCGGCCGCCATCGCGGCCCGGATCGGCGAGGGCGGCAGCGGCGCGCTCAAGAAGGTGGTGACCGACGCCCTGAACGACGGCCTCGCACCGATCCGCGCGAAGCGGGCCGACCTGGCGCGTCACCCCGACATCGTCCGGGAGACCCTGCGGCGCGGCATTGCCGAAGCCAACGACGTGGCGGACCGCACGCTCCGCGAGGCGCGCGCAGCGATGAATATGGGCTACGGCCTCGATTAGCGTTCTTTCAGATCCACGGGTCACAGAGACACAGAGCCACAGAGATTCCTGAGCCAATTGTTCTCTCTGTCTCTGTGACTCTGTGGCTTCGTGCAAGTGAAAGACCTGTACGTAGTGCTCGGCTTCAGCCGAGCCAGGTCACAGCAGCAATTGCAGCAGTAATGACGCCGGCGGGGAGATGATTGTCGTCAGCATGCCCGTGAGCATCAGGCCGTAAAGGATCAGGAAGCCGAACGGGCGCAGCCGGTCGAAGGTGTTCGCAAGCGGCCCGGTGAGCAGCCCGGCCAGGACGTTCCCGCCGTCGAGCGGCGGGATCGGCACCAGGTTGAAGACCGCCAGCAGCACGTTGACGAACACCATCGTCTCGAGCAGGTATTCCAGGCGGTTGGCCAGCGACATGGCGATGGCATCCCCGCTCGCCTCGACGGGCGCCAGCCCGCGCAGGACGAGCGCGGCGGCCGCGGCCAGCACGAGATTGCTCGCCGGCCCGGCCGCCGCGACCAGCATGAACTTCTGACGCCAGTTCGGCCGCAGCTCCGCCGGGTTGACCGGCACCGGCTTCGCCCAGCCGATGAGCGGCAGGTTGGTCGCCATCGCGACCAGTGGAAAGACGATCGTCCCAATCGGGTCGATATGGACGGCCGGGTTGAGCGAGAGACGGCCGAGCATCCGCGCGGTCGAATCGCCAAGCCGATCGGCCGACCAGGCGTGAGCCGCCTCATGGACCGACAGGGAAATCAGAAGCGCAATGAACCCGGTGAGGAGCTGGGTGAGGTCGAGGCTCGGCAATCGAGGACAGCGTACTACAGGGTGCCTGGAGTGCGCGCGTTACGCACTCCAGGCGCCTCAGGCACCTTAGGCACTTCAGGCACCCTACCGAAGGTTGACCGGAAACCGCTCGAGAATCCGCGCCACCGCCGTATCGATCTGCTTCTCGAACAGATCCTGGCGGTCGACCATGCCGGCGAACGCGCCGTCGGCCCATCCGCGCCAGACCAGGCGGTTGGTCGCGGTCTCGACGGCATCCAGCGTCAGCGTGCCCGCATCGAAGACCGATGGGGCGCTGTCCTCATCGGTGTAGCCGTACTGCCGATCGGCGCCGCCGGCATCGACCCGCTGGCTGATGCTGGCGTGGTAGTGCAGCTGGAGGTCGGCGGCTCCCCGCTCGACGAGCTCGAGCCCCTTGGCGGCGAGGCCGCGCTCCACGGCGCCGCGCACGCGCGCCTCGAAGAACTCGTTGTTGTCGAGCCGCGGGTCCCCGGTCGACAGCTGCTCGGCCGGCGCCCACGTGAACGTCCGGTACTGCGTGAACGTGACGCCCCGCTGCACGAACGAGCTCACGTTCATCGTGGCGCAGGCGCCGAGGGTCATCATCCATGCGGCGGCGGCCGCCGCAGCCAGTGCCGCTCGAGAGCCAAGGGGACGCATTAGTGTGCTCCTGTCCGCGCCGAGACCGGGCGCGCGTCCATGTCGGGGCGCTGCAGGTGCTCGAACATGCGGCCGACGGCTTCGTTGATCTTCGCGGCCATCCGATCCTGGTCGCGCAGCATGTCCTGCACGCTGTGCTGGGCCCAGCCGCGCCAGACGAGCCGGTTCGTGCGCGCGTCGACGATATCGAGCACGAGCGTGCCGGCCTCGACGTCGAACACCCGGACGAGGCAGTCGGCGTCGTAGCAGTAGCCGTACTCCCGATCGAGGCGGTTCACGTCGACCCGCTGCGTGATGTTCGCGTGATAGTGGATCACCAGATCGGGCGTGCCGTCGCCGGCTCTCTTGAAGCCCTTGGCGGCCAGCCCCTTCTCGACCGCGCCCTGCACGTGATCCTGGAAGAACGGATCGCGATCGAGACGCGGATCTCCGGTGGGCAGCGCGTCGGCCGGCCCCCAGTCGAAGGTGCGGTACTTCGTGAAATCGATCCCCTGCTGCACGTGCGAGCTCACGTTCATGGTGGCGCACCCGGCCAGCGTGAGCGCGGCGAGCCCGGAGAGTGCCAGCAGCGTCCAGCGTCCCAGTTGTCGCATCGGCGGTACCTCGAGTGGATGGCGTGTGCGGGCCGGCCCTACGCCGCGTACCCGACGTAGTCCGGCACCGCGTGATCGATCACCACCCAGCCCTGCGCGCGCAGGCTCCGCGCGATGCTGGCGTGCCGCTCCATGGCGCCGAGCGCGTGGTCGTAGTGCTCGACCTGCGCCGCGGACATATCCCAGTGGGGAATGACGGCGACCTCGTACCCCTCGTGGTCCCGTGCGTCAACCTCACAGGTCACCGCGCAGCCGCCGCGGCGGAAGATCCAGCGAACCATCGGAACCGACGTGCCGTCGGCGGTCGTGGTGGTGAAGGATGGGTGTGCCATGCCTCCCGCTGTGGCAACAGCGGTGCCAGCCCACAATCGGGGCGAAATGCGCGGAATATCGGGGAATCGGGCGGGTGGGGCGCCCGGCCTCGCGGCGGGTTGCTGCGGGGCCGGCGAAGTTTTCAGGAAGATGTGGAATTTTTCAGAAGAACCGCTCCCCCACCATGATCGTGTCCCCGCCCTGCACCAGATCGCCAAGGCCGGTGCCGATCGCCCGCTGGGCGCCGTCGACCGTGCGGACCACCCGGATCCGCGACATCGCGGCGCGGTCGGTGACGCCGCCGGCCAGCGAGAGCGCCTGCAGGACGGTCGTATTTTGCGGGAGCGAATAGGCGCCGGGCATCCTGACCTCGCCGTAGACGAACACGCGCTCGGCCCGCAGCACGAAGATGGTGTCGCCCGATTCGAGCGCCACGTTCGAGGAGGCCAGCCCCGACTCGAGATCCCGGAGCTGGGCCCGCAGCAGCATCTCCCCGCCGGCGCGCGCGATGACGACCTCGCCGCTGGCGGTCGGCAGCGTGGAGCCGGCCACCGCCAGCGCCTCGATCAGCCGTGTGTCGCCGGCGAGCGGGTAGACGCCCGGCGTGCGGACCTCGCCGACCACCACGACCCGCTGGCTGACGTGCCGGCCCACCGTCACGGAGAGCTGCGGGTTCAGGAAGTAGCCACCATCCCGCAGGTGCCGCCGGAGCTCGGCCTCGAACTGCCGCACGGTCAACTGGCCGGCCCGCACCCGTCCGACGAGCGGATAGCTGAAGGTACCGTCCCCGTCGACCGTGAACCGGCCGGACAAGTCCGGCTGATCGAAGGACGTGATGACGAGGGCGTCGCCGGGGCCGATGATGTAGTCCCCCTGGGCGAGCCCAGACGTGCCGGCGGCCACCGCGAACGCCGTCACGAGCAGCAGGCGGATGAGCGACGTGGAAGGCGGCGTCATGTTTCCAGTGTCGACCCGGTTTGTGATAGCGTCAAATGCAATTATTATCTCTAACTGATAGTATTTCGCTATGGACCTGCTGGCCGTCCCGCCCGTGTCGCTGCGCCAGTTGCAATACATCGTGGCCGTGGCCGATGCCCGGAGCTTCCGCCGGGCCGCCGAGGCGTGCCACGTGGCGCAGCCCTCGCTGAGCGCGCAGGTCGCGCTCGCGGAGGAGCAGCTCGGGATCCGCCTGTTCGATCGCGACCGGCGCGGTGTGCGCCTGACCCACGGCGGCGAGGCGCTGGTCGACCAGGCGCGCCGGGTCCTGCTCGCCGCGGGCGATCTGCGCAGCCTCGCGCAGCAGTTCCGCGATCCCTTTCACGGCACGCTGCGCGTGGGGGTGATCCCGACCGTCGGCCCCTACCTGCTGCCCGACATCACGCCGGCGCTCGGGCGCGACTATCCCGACCTGACGCTGATCTGGAGCGAGGAGCGGACCGAGCGGCTGGTCGAGCAGCTCGACAGCGGCGCGCTCGACGCCGCCATCCTCGCCCTCGAGGCCCCGATCGGCGAGTGTGAGTACGCCATTCTCGGGCGCGATCCGTTCGTGCTGGCGGCGCGGCCCGACCATCCGCTCGTCAGGCCGCACGCGCCGGCGACGCTCGAGGCGCTCAACGGGGCTCCCCTGCTGGTCCTGAACGAGGGGCACTGTTTCAAGGACCAGGTCCAGAGCCTCTGCGCTCACACGGGCGTACGGAAGATGAGTTTCCAGGCGACGAGCCTTTCGACGCTCGTGCAGATGGCCGGCGCGGGCACCGGAGTGACGCTCCTGCCCGCGCTCGCCGTGCCGGTCGAGAACCGCCGCGGGCAGCTGCGGGTGCGCCGGTTTGCGCCGCCGGTCCCCGGGCGGACCCTGATTCTGGCGTGGCGGCGCGGGTCGGCGCTGCGGCCGGCGTTCAGCAAGCTGGCCGACACGATGCGGAAGGCCTATCCGCGCAGGAAGCTCATGGCGTCCACCGCGCGCGAAACATCTCACGCGGACGGGAAATAGGTCCCAGGCCAAATCCCAAAACCCAAATGCCAAATCCCAAATCGAGCCGGAAGCCCGCAGCCTGAAGCCCACAGCCCCTGTGGCACGCCGCCTGCTCCTGAACCGCACGGGGGCGACAATGCTCACGCGGATACTCGTGCCGACCGACTTCAGTCCGCCGTCGGAGGCCGCCCTGGCGTACGCCAGAGCCCTGGGCGCCACGTTCGGCGCGCCGCTGCACCTGCTGCACGTCGCCACCGAGCGCGTGCTGCCCCCGTACGCAGCGGGGGATGCGGGCGAGGCGGGCGCCGCCGCGCTCAGAGACCTCCGCACGCGCCTGAGCCCCGACGACCGCCGGCGCGGCGTGGTTGGCCACGTCGTCGAGTCACCCGACCCGGCCGCCGAAATCGCCCAGTACGCCGCCGCGAACGGCAGCGATCTCATCGTCATGGGGACGCACGGCCGCGGCGGGCTGGCGCACCTGTTCATGGGCAGCGTCGCCGAAAAGGTCGTGCGCACTGCGCCCTGCCCCGTGCTCACGGTCCACCGCCCCCCCGGGGGCTCGGGCGTGCGCTTCCGGCGGATTCTCGTCCCCACCGACTTCAGCGACGCATCGGACGGTGCCCTGGCCTGCGCGCGCCTCATGGCGGACCGCTTCGGTGCCTCCATGCACCTGCTGCACGTGCTCGAGGATCTGCGCATCGAGGGCCCGCTCGGCGCGGAGGTCTTCGTGAGCGAGACCCCCGACACCCGTACGGCCAGGCTCAGGGACGCCCGGGAGCGCCTGTCGCACCGCCTCACGGCCGAGGACCGGCGCGATCGGCAGGCGACTGGCGAAGTGATCTTCGGGCACTGCGCGGGCGTGATCGCCGAGTACGCCGAAGACAACGAGTTCGATCTGATTGTGCTGGGGACGCACGGCCGCACCGGCCTGCGTCATCTGATCATGGGCAGCGTCGCCGAGCGGGTGGTGCGGAATGCGCCATGCCCCGTGCTGACGACGCGGATCCCGTGCGCCGAAACAAAGGGGTCGGAGGTCGACCCCGTTATTTCTGCGCCTGAAGCCCGAACTTCTCGATCCGGTAGCGCACCTGGTCGCGGTTGATCCCGAGCAGATGAGCCGCCTGCGTCTGATTGCCGCTGGCGCGATCGAGCGCCTGAATGAGGAGCTGCCGCTCCAGCTCTTCGAGGTTGACGCCTTCCGGCGGGAGCCTGAACTCGGTCGGCGTCACGCTGCGCGTCAGGGTGGTGAAATCATCGGGCTCGAGCCATTCGCGGTCGGTCAGCAGCATCGCGCGTTCGATGGCGTTGCGCAGCTCGCGGACGTTGCCCGGCCATTGGTACTGGTCGACGAGCTTCGCGGCCGCGGGCGTGAGCCCTTTCACGCGCTTCCGGAACTCCCGGTTGAAGCGATCGATGTAATAGGACGTCAGCAGCGCGACGTCTCCGCGGCGCTCGCGGAGAGGCGGCAGCGGCAACGGCATGACCTGCAGCCTGTAGAAGAGGTCCTCGCGGAACTTGCCGCTCTTCACCGCCTCTTCCAGGTTTCGGTGGGTGGCCGCGACCACGCGCACGTCGACCCGGATGTCGGAGAGGCCGCCGACGCGCTTGAAGGCCTTCTCCTCGAGGAAGCGCAGCAGCTTGGCCTGCAGCCCCGGCGTCATCTCGCCGATCTCGTCGAGAAACACCGTGCCGCCGTCGGCCGTCTCGAAGAGCCCCCGCTTCTGCTGCCGGGCGTCGGTGAAGGCGCCCCGCTCGTGGCCGAACAGCTCGCTCTCGAGCAGCTGCTCGGGGAGCGCCGAGCAGGTGATGTTGACGAACGGCCGGACCGCACGGTCGCTGTTGTAGTGGATCGCCTTGGCGGCGAGATCCTTGCCGGTACCGGTCTCCCCGGTCAGGAGCACCGTGGACGCGCGGCTGGCCGCGATGCGGTCGAGGAGCGACTTGACCTGCTGCATCGCGGGCGACGACCCGATGATCGCGTCGAAGCCGAACTCGCGCCCCTGGCTCGAGCGCAGGGCGCGCACTTCGCGGCGCAGCTGGCTCGTCTCGAGCGCCTTGTCGACGAGCAGCGCCACCTCGTCCAGGTTGAACGGCTTGTTGACGTAGTGAAACGCGCCGAGCTTCATCGCCTCGACGGCGTTCTCGACGGTCGAGAACGCCGTCATCAGGATGACCAGCGTGTCGGGCGACTGCTCCTTGACCCGGCGCAGCACCGAGAGGCCGTCGTCGTCGGGAAGCCGGAAGTCGAGGAGAATGAGATCGATCTCCGGCGTGAGCTGCGCCATGGCCTCGGCGGCGGTGCCAGCCTCGAGGATGTCGTAGCCTTCTTTCGCAAGGCGTTCGCGCAACGACCAGCGCAGCAACGCCTCGTCGTCGACCAGCAGCAATGTGGCGTGGGGCACGAGCGCCTAGTATACCGGCGGAGAAGGCGGCAGATCGAATGACTCGACCCGACGGCCGGCGCAACGCGATGATCCACGCCGGGGCGCTCGTCGCGACCCTCGCGATCTTCCTGATCGACCTGCGGGAGCCGCTCGTCTACGCGATCGGCATTCTGTACGTGCTGGTCATCGTCATGGGCCTGTGGACCAGCTGGTATGGCTATCCGATTGTGGCGGCCGTGGTCGCGACCACGCTGCTCATCGTCGACGTCATCGTCGGGTGGGGGCCCGATACGCCCGCCTTCATCTTCGTGAACCGGCCGTTGATGGCGCTCGTCTTCGTGGCGACGGCGACGCTCGTGATGCATTTCAAGCGCCTGGAGCGCCGCTGGTCGGCCGACGTCCAGCAGCTGGCCGACATCAAGCGGGCGCTCGACAGTGCCGCGATTGTCGCGACCACCGATGTGTCGGGGCGGATCACCTACGTGAACGACAAGTTCTGTGAGATCTCGAGATACTCGCGGGAGGAGCTGATCGGGCAGGACCACCGCATCATCAACTCCGGGTATCACTCGAAGGCCTTCATGCGCGACCTCTGGCGCACGATTGCCGCCGGCCGCATCTGGCACGGCGAGATCCGCAACCGCGCGAAGGACGGCAGCCTGTACTGGGTCGATACGACGATCGTCCCCTTCCTCAACGAGCACGGGAAGCCGTATCAGTACATCGCAATCCGCGCAGACATTACGGCGCGGAAGGCGGCGGAGGATCGCCTCGCGCAACAGGCGGCGCTGGCGCGCCTGGGGCAGATGGCGGCGGTGGTGGCGCACGAAGTGCGCAACCCGCTCGCGGGGATCAAGGGGGCCATCCAGGTGCTGATGTCGCGGCGCCCGCCGGGGGATGCCGAGATCCCGGTCATGCACGACGTGGTCGGGCGGATCGACTCCCTGAGCGAGCTGATCAACGACCTGATGGTGTTCGCGCGGCCGCGGCCGCCGCGCCCCGGTACCTTCCACCTCCGGCCGGTGCTCGTCGAGGCGATCTCGCTGCTCCGCCGCGATCCGATCGGCCGCAGCGTGGAGGTGGCCATCGATGGCGACGATCTGACGCTCGTCGCCGACGCCGAGATGATCAAGGCGACAGTGACGAATCTGATCCTCAACGCCGCGCAGGCGATGAGCGGCCGGGGCCGGATCGCGATCCGGGTGGCCCAGCAGGACCGGCAGTGCCTGCTGGAGATCCACGACAGCGGGCCGGGCATCCCGGCCGAGCTCCAGGAGCGCGTCTTCGAGCCGTTCTTCACGACGAAGGCGCGCGGCGGCGGGCTCGGGCTGCCGATCGCGCGCCGCACGGCGGAACTCCACGGCGGCACGTTGACGCTGGCGTCCCCACCCGGGAACGGCACGACGTTCACCCTCGCCCTCCCGATCCGGGCGCTGGCCGACCCGGTCGGCGACGTGGCCCCGGCCGCCCCGGTACGCCGTACGTAGTGCCGGGCTTCAGCCCGGCCGTAGCTCGGCTGAAGCCGAGCACTACGTACCACGCGATCCCTACGCGGGCGCCGCCGCCGGCGACTCGTGCGCGTCCGCCGCGTGCCGGAGATGCGGCTTCTCCAGCCCGAACTTCTCGATCCGGTAGCGCACCTGGTCGCGGTTGATGCCGAGCAGGTGCCCCGCGTGCGTCTGGTTCCCCCGGGCGCGCTCGAGCGCCTGCACGAGCAGCGATCGCTCGACCTCCTCCAGCACGAGCCCGTTGGGCGGCAGCTGGAACTGCAGCGCGCCGCCGGCCGTCCGCGTGAGCGTCGAGAAGTCCGGCAGGTCGAGCCACTCCCGGTCCATGAGCAGCATCGCGCGCTCGATGGCGTTGCGCAGCTCGCGGATGTTGCCCGGCCACCGGTACCGCTCGAGCAGCGCCATCGCGTCGGGCGCGACGCCGCGCACCCGCTTGCGGAACTCCCGGTTGTAGCGGTCGATGTAGTAGTGGACGAGCAGCGGGATGTCGCCTCCGCGGTCGCGCAGCGGCGGCAGGACGATCGGCATCACCTGCAGGCGGTAGAACAGGTCCTCGCGGAACTTCCCCGCCTGCACCTCCGTGTCGAGGTTCCGGTTCGTCGCCGCAATCACGCGGACGTCCACGCGGATGTCGGCCAGCCCGCCGACCCGCTTGAACGTCTTCTCTTCGAGGAACCGCAGCAGCTTGGCCTGAAGCCCCGGCGTCATCTCGCCGATCTCGTCGAGAAACACGGTGCCGCCGTCGGCAATCTCCACGAGACCGCGCTTCTGCTGCCGCGCGTCGGTGAAGGCGCCCCGCTCGTGGCCGAAGAGCTCCGTCTCGAGCAGCTGCTCCGGGAGCGCCGACGCGGTGATGTTCACGAAGGGCCGCGCCGACCGCTCGCTGTTGTAGTGGATGACCTTCGCGACCAGGTCCTTGCCGGTGCCCGTCTCGCCCGTCAGCAGCACGGTCGACGCCGGGCTGGAGGCGATGCGCGCCATCAGCGCCTTGGCCTCGACCATCGCCGGGGATCCGCCGATGATCGCGTCGAAGCCGTACTCCCGTCCCTGGCTGCTTCTGAGGCTGCGGACCTCGCGGCGCAGGCGGCTGGTCTCGAGCGCCTTCTCCACGATCAGCGCCACTTCGTCCACGTTGAACGGCTTGTTCACGTAGTGATAGGCCCCGAGCTGCATGGCCTCCACCGCGTTCTGCACGGTGGAGTACGCGGTCATCAGAACCACGAGCGTGTCCGGCGATACCTCTTTGATCTTGCGGAGGACCGTCAGGCCGTCCCCGTCGGGAAGCCGGAAGTCGAGCAGCACCAGGTCGATGTCCTCGGCTATGTGCTCGAGGGCAGCGACGGCGGTGCCCGCCTCGGTGATCGTGTACCCGTCGCGGGCGAGCCGCTCGCGGAGCGACCATCGCACCAGGTCTTCGTCATCGACGATCATCACGTTCACGCTACTCATAGTCGTCCGTCGCCTTTCGGATGGGGAAAATTCCATGACGCTGCGAAACATCCCCCAGGAAATCTGCCCAAACGAGTGGTTTTCCCGGTCTTGAGCAACTTCCGCGCCGCAGCAGAACGCTGTGGGATTTCGGCTTTGGAATTTAGGATTTGTGTTGGCACGCCCCTCGCCTTCAGTGGCGCCGAACGGAGAGTTCCAATGACTCGATGGCACGCGCTGATGGGGCCCCTGCTCGGCACCGCGCTGGTCCTGCACGGCCTGGGCAACACCGTCATTCCGCTTCGCGGGCTCGACGCGTCGGCGACCGGGCAATGGATGCCGGCGATGACGCTGCTCTACGCCGTGGCGATCGTGGGGTTTGTCGTCGCAGGCCTCGGGGTCTGGGGCCTCGGATCGGTCAGCCGCACGGCCGTGCCTGCCAGCTGGATCGCGGGCGTGGCCGGAATGCTCGCCAAGCTGGCGTACGGGATCCCGGACCTCTGGCTCGGCATCGCGTTCAGCGCCGCCCTGCCCCTGTTGACCACGCTCTACGTCACGACCGTCCCGCACCACGCGCGCCACTCCCAGCGGCCGCCGATCTGGCACTGGCTTGGCGCCGCGGCAGGAACCGCCCTGCTCGTCTGGGTGACGGCGTCGACGGTCGTCTGGCCGTGGGCGCGCGCCTGGGGCACCACGCACGAGGAGTGGCTGACGGCGCTGCCGGGCGATCGCGCGCCGCGCACGCCGCACCTCGAGATCTTCCACGGGGTAACGATCGACGCGCCTCCCGAGGTGGTCTGGTCGTGGCTCGTGCAGCTCGGACAAGACCGCGCCGGCTTCTACAGCTATGATTGGCTCGAGCGGCTGTTCGGGTCCGACATCCACAACGCCGACGAAGTCCGGCCGGAGTGGCAGACGCGGCAGCCGGGCGACCGCGTGTACGCGACGCAGGCCGGCTATCTCGGCGGCCTGTTCGGCGAGCGGCCCGGCTGGGCGGTGACGATGGCGGAGCCGAACCGGGCGCTCGTGCTGGAGACCTGGGGCGCGTTCGTGCTGGTGCCGCAGCCGGAAGGCCGAACCCGCCTGCTGGTCCGCTCCACCATCAGCCACGACCGCATTCCGGTCTGGGCCGCGGCGCTCAACTTCACCGTGTTCGAGCTGCCGCACTTCATCATGCAGCGGCGGATGCTGCTGGGGATCAAGGCGCGAGCCGAGCGACCGACGACATGACACACCCCCGGGTGGTTCTCGCACCGATCGATTTCTCCGACCCGTCGCGGACCGCGCTCGACGTGGCCGCGCGCCTTGCGCGGCATACAGGTGCCGCGCTCCACGTGCTGCACGCCGAAGATCCCCTGATGGCCGAAGCGGCCCGCCAGGGCGGCATCGACCTCCGGGCGGACACCGAGGAAGAGCTCGGCCGCTTCATCGCCTCGACCCCGAGCGCCGCCGCGCTGGCTCCGGCCAAGCATGTGGCGATCGGCCCTCCGGTCGACGTCATCCTCTCGGCGGCCCGCACCCTCGGCGCCGATCTGATCGTCGTCGGCAGCCACGGCATGTCGGGCGCCGAGCGGCTGGTGTTTGGATCGACCACGGAAGGCATCCTGCGGAACGCGGGCGTGTCGGTGCTGGTGACGCCGTCGGCGTGGGCGGCGGCAGGAGCCGGCGGGGATCTCACGGGAGCGGGCCCCCTCATCGCGGCGGTTGATTTCTCCCCCGCCTCGCTGGCCGCGGCCAGGTCCGCGTGCGCGCTGGCGGCCGCGCTCGGCACCACCACGGAACTCGTGCACGTGGTGCCGGAGCTGCCGGTGCTCGCGCGCTGGAGCGCGCATGCGGCCGCCGCGGTGCGCGAAGGCGTCGAAACCGCCCGGGCGGAGCTGGCCCGCGTGACGGCGGACCTGCACTGTGCGGTCAGCGTGGACGCGAAGGTGGAGACCGGCGGCGTCGCCGACCGCCTCGCCGCGGCCGCCGCGCCATCACGCGACAGGCAGCCGATTCTCGTCCTCGGCCGCCGGGGCGCCGGAGAGCGCCGGGGCGTCCCTGGATCCACGGCCTACCGCGTATTGACCCTCGCGAAGGTGCCGGTGTTGATGCACATCGAGTAGAGCCGCTCGTGCCCACGTAGAATGGGGCGCGTGTCGTCCCTCGGCCGGTTCCTGTCCACGATCGCCTTCGGTGGCGCCATCGCGGCGCTGTTGATTCTCGCCGGCACGCGCGACCTGGAGGGGTACGACCACTCGTTCTTCTCGCTGGATCGCGGGACCGCCGTCGAGGCCGTTGGGGTGCTCGGGCACCCTGTTTATACGCTGGCGCTCGGACTCGGGGTCCGGCTGCCGCTCCATGGCAACCTCGGGGCGTCGCCGGCCGCAGCGATCGCCCCTTTTGTACCCGCGCCACTGGCGTACTGGCTGCTGATCGCATGCGGCATTGCGGCAGCTCAGCTCGTGGTCCGGCACGCGCTCGAGCCGCTGTGCGAGCGCATGGTCTCATGGTTCGCCGCGCTCCTCCTCTTCTGCTCTCCTCCGATCGTGAACTACGCGATCTACGACGACTGGCCGGAGACCGCGCTCACGTATTGCGCCTTCGTCGCGTGCGTGTTTGCGCCGCACGCGCTGCTCTCACTGCTCGGTGCGGACCGCTCCCCGGCAGCCCGCCGTATCGGAGGCGCGCTGGTGGCTGCGGTCGTGTATGCGCTGCTCGCAGCCTCGCATCAGGGGTACTGGCCGTTGCTCGCGGTCACCCTGCTGCTGGCGTGTGTGCCGGCGCTGTTGCGATCGGACCATCCGGTGCGCCGGAGGCTGACCGCTGTCGCCATCCTCGCGATCGTCTCCCTGACGGCCGTCGCCCTTCAGATCCCCGACATCCTCCGGGAGCTCAGCGTCCCGGGTGCCGACATCGGCGCCATGCGGCGATTCGTTCAGGGCCCGACGGGCAATGTCGTGCTCGCCAACCTGTTTCCATTCGGCCAGATCGGGGCTCGACGGCCGTTCACCTATCTCCTCCTGGCGATCGTCGCCGCTCTGGCAGGTCTTGGAGCCAGGGATCCGCTCGCGCGAAGGCTGGCGGTCGGCGGCGCCGTCATCTCGTTCGGACTCGGCACGGCGGCCTCGATCGTTGAGCCCGGGGCCCGTTTCTACTCGCCGTCGGTGACCTGGGCCTTCAGGGATCCGGCGATCGCATTTGCGGTGTTCAGCGGCGCCTGCGCGTCGCGAGTGTGGCGTCGTCCAACCCGCTTCGGCCCGCTCATGTGGACCGCGGCCGCGGCGCTCGGCGCCGCCGGCCTGCAGGGGCCGGTGTATGCGGCCCGCCTGACGGTGACCAACACAAGCGAGCCGGTCGTCTGGAACCTGGTGCATCCCCGATGGCGCGACCACCAGGTGTGGACGCGCGACGTCACGCCGCCGGCCGAGCGAGCCACGCTCCGCGGACTCGGCCCCGGGACGACACAGGCGGCCGGACGGCTGGCGCTCTGGCCAGGCACGCGCGAGCGGATGCGCAGCGGACGCCGTGCGGCCACCGACTTCGCCGACGCGGGCTATGCGCTGGTGACCGCCGGGACGAAGCAGCGCACCATGCACGGTCTGGTTCGTCCCAACGACCTGCTGTTCAACCAGGCGATCGATCTCTCCCCCCGCGTCCTCTGCGACGCGGCGGCGGTCGCGTTTCTGCAGCTCCGGTATCTGGTCCTGCCGCCCGAGGTCAGCTGTGAGCCCTGGGCGCGGCTTCCGGGCGTGATCGTCGATCGGTGGTGGCAGGTGGCCGGCGCCCGCGTACGGGACGACCGCGCAAGAGCAATTCCCGCCAGCCGCGTGTCGGGCCACGATGGACGCGTACCGGCGCTGGCGGACGATTCTTCCCTGCTCGAGGCGCTTGTGCCGCTGCCGGAAACGTCAGTGCGGATCGGCACTCGAGACGTCGAGATTCAGCTCGATGACCAGTCCCGACTCGCCGATCGGGCGCTGGTGCTTCCCGTGGCGTACGACTCCGCGTGGCGGGTCTCGTCGGGAACAACCCGGAGTGCAGGCGGACTCCTGGCGGTCACCAGCGTCGATCGGGCTCGCGTCACGCTGGAGTTCGTTCCCGACGCTGCGGCGATTGCGCGCGCGCTGGCGATGACCGTCGCGCAGTTCCTAGCCACCATCGGGCTCGTCGGCCTGGCGGTCCTCCGTCCCGCCGGGGCCGCGACTCGATAGCGGCCGCCGTACGTGGGACGGGTGCCGCCGGACACTCAATCGCATCGACCGGCGGACCCGCCGTCCGCTAGATAGCCGCGGCCACAATCGCCCCGGCCGCATAGGCCGCCAGCGCGACAAGGCCGCCAAGGATCAGCATCTCGCTTCCGGTCTTCCACCATGGCTCGCGCGTGATCGCGGCACGGGCCACGCCAACGCCAAACAGCGCCATCATCGTCAGCACGGCCGACCACGGCAGCTGCGCATCCTCGTCGAGCGGCAGGACGTACGGAACGAGCGGCAGCACCCCGGCGACGACGAACGCCACGAGCGTGGCCGTCCCGTGCTTCCAGGGATAGGTCTCCTGCTCCGGCAATCCGTCGGCCGCCAGGGCGCTCTCGTGCGCGCGGATCGCGAGCAGGTTGCCGACACCCATCGCCACGCCGTCGGCCGCGAGATTGGCGGCGCCGACGATCAGCACCGCAGCGGCCGACAGTGCGCCGCCGGCAACGCCGGCGACGACCGCAAAGGTGGTGATGATGCCGTCGTTGGCGCCGTAGACGAGGTCCCGGATGTAGTGACGAAAAACCCCCACCGTGCCGCGAGGCTCGACGTGCAGGGATTCGCGAGACATCTGGTCGCTCCTGGTCGCAATAGGAATGCCGTTTGCTGCCCTACTCATCGGGGGATCCCATGCGGAGTGCGAAACCATACACGAACGCGACATTCACCAAGCGGGTTGACCATGCCGGAGGCCGCCACAGGCCGCCCAGAGCGCCCGCCGAGCCGGCGGCCTGTGTGCCTGGCTGCGGCGCGGTGTACGTGAAACGTCGGTGGAGCCAGGCCCCTTCCGCGCGGCTTCTGGCCGGCAGCGCCGGCACGCCGCTCGTCGTCCGGCTCTGCCCCGCCTGCCGGCGGCGCCGTACGGGTGTGCCGCACGGATATGTCCATGTCGAAGGGGGATTTTTCGTGACGCACCGGAGCGACCTCGAGCATCTACTCCACAACGAGGCCGCGCGCGCGCGCGAGGACAATCCTCTCGCGCAGGTCATGAGCTGGCGGCATTTCAAGGACGGCAGCCTTCTGATCGCGACGTCGACCGAGCACCTGGCGCAGCGGCTCGGGCACGCGCTCGAGAAGGCGTACGACGGCGCCGTCCAGTACGGGTTCTCGCACGAGAACAAGATGGCGCACGTGTGGTGGAAACGGTAAATGGTGCGAGGGTGCGTACGACAGTGCAAGGTGCGACGGTGCGGAGTTGCGGGCCGCAGGTCGCCCGGACCGTCGCGCTGGCGCACCCCTGATCCCGTTCACTTCCTGACTCCGCTTCTGAGATATCGCTACAGCCTCGCGACGGCCCCGCACGTCCTCTGCGCGAGCGCCTCAAGGACGACGAATTCCTCCCGGATCAGATAGCCGCGATCCACCGCGTCCTGCCGGTGGTTCTGACATTCCATGAGAGATCCGCGCGCAATGTCGAGCAGACGAGCGAAGTCGCGATGCGTCCGACGTCCGAATCCCTCGGCGATGTTGCGCGGCGCAGATGCCGCGGCGTGGCGGAGCTGATCCCAACGTACGCAGATCTTGCAAGGCGCGCCGTCCCGCCATACTGCAGATCCGTATGCAAGCGCTCCCGAATTCGCGCGCACGGCGCGCTCGTTCCTATCGTGGCGCGTTCGGTCACCCCGGCGCACCGTCGCACCGCCGCACCGGCTCTCGTGTAATCCATCACCGGATGCAGGCGGGTCGCTGGCACGGACAGGCGGCGGAGGCCGTCCTGGCCGCGCTCGAATCACGCGCTTCGGGTCTCTCCGACGACGAAGCGCGGCAGCGTCTCGCGCGGTACGGCCCCAACCGCCTGCCGGCCGCACCGCGCACGCCGGCTCTGAAGATCCTCCTCGACCAGTTCCGCAGCATCGTCGTGCTGCTGCTCGTCGCCGCCACGGTGGTGTCGTTGCTCCTCGGAGATCTCATCGAGGCGTCGGCCATTGCCGCGGTGCTCGCGATCAACGCCGCGCTCGGCTTCACGACGGAGTTTCGCGCGCGCCGCGCGATGGACGCGATCCTGCGCCTCGATGCGCCACGCGCGGCGGTGATCCGCGGCGGGGCGCTGCGCGTCATCGACGCCCGCGATCTCGTCCCTGGCGACATCCTCGAGCTCAGGGCCGGGCACCAGGTGCCGGCGGATGCGCGGCTCATCGAGTCAACCGATCTGCACACGAACGAGGCCGCGCTCACCGGCGAGTCGCCCGACAGCGGCGGGCCCGCCGGCCGGGCCGCACGCCTTTGCCGTGGATCCCGTCGATCGCGCCGTCAACGAGGCGGCGCAGCGGTTCGGCACCGATGTGGCCAAGGAGGCGGCGGCCGTCGTGCTCTCAGCGGGGCTGCAGATCGCCACGATGTACGTGGAGCCGCTGCCGCAGCTGCTGCGCGTCACACCCCTTGGCACTGGCGAATGGATGATGGTGGCGGCGTGTGCCGCAGTGCCGGCGATCGTCGGCCAGTTATTGAAGCTGCGGGCTTCGTAACGCGGGTTGAAAATGCCTTGTCAGGCTCGCCACGCGAACCCAACGAGGTTCGCGCCACGGGGCCGCCACGCGTTCAGCTCGGTCCCCTCATCGACCACCGGCACGCGCACCTCGAGCACCCCGCCGGTCAGCCGGGCATCCGCCCGGTTCGGCCAGGCGCCCGCCGGCAACGCAACCAGGCGTGAAAACCGGCCGTAGGTGCATTCGACCTGATCCCGGCACCCATGGGCGGCGCTGTCGGGACGGGGGCGCTCGCCTGACACGCGCAGCGCGTCGTCGGAGATCTCCACGCGAATCGCGTCGGGAGGCACGCCAGGCAGATCGACGCGGATGACGAAGCACCCGGGGCGCGCGAAGCTGTCGACGTCGGGCGACCAGGCGCGTGCCTTCATACGAACCGCCGTCCGACGTTGGCGCCGAGGAACTCGCGGCCGTTGGTCCAGAGGGCCCCAGAGATGACAAGATGCTCGAGGACGCGCGCACAGTGCGTCATTTCGAGGTTGAAGAGGCGTGCAGCCTGAGGCAATGTCAGGCGCATCCCGGGCATCTCGTGGTATTCGTCGCGGATACGCGCGCCGATCGTGCTATCCAGATGTTCGGTCATTCGTCGTCTCTCCGCGTGTGATTCGAGTGTTCGCGCCTGCCTCAGCAATGCGTATGCCACGCATGCGGTCGTCAGGGCCGCGCGCCAGCGCGGGCATTTCAGAGAATCTCAGGGCGCCGACGCCAGCGGCCGGCCGGGGTATTCCCCTAGCGTTCTGAAATTTCCCCACCCTCGAGTGGCTCCGGGCGGTCCGGCGGCTCCACGACAATCCGGTTGTCGACCCACCGGATGCCTGGCGCGCTCGCCGCGGCGTGCTCGGCCGCCTCGCGCTGGAGCCACGAACCGACCCTCCCCGTCAGCAGCACCGCCTCTCCTTCGATCGCCACCGAGATGTGGCGCGCATCGACATCGGCGTTGTGATGGAGCGCCTCTGCAATCCGGCGCCGGACATCCCGGTGGGTGCGATCGGGGGTCACCTCGATGTGGTTGAAGATGCCCCGCACGCCGCGCAGGTGCCGTACCGCCTTTTCGGCATTCCCCTTCTGCGCAATCCAGCTCACGGCGCCGGTGAGCGTCACGTATCCGTGATGGACGGCCGCCTGCACGGACTCGGGGACGCCGATGCGGAGCTCCAGCATCCGCGCCACGTCCCGGGCCAGGTCCGCGTCGCTCGGCTCGATCGCCAGACGCACCTGGAGATCGTTGGCGACGGCACGCACGCCGTGCACCCGCTTGACGGCGCGTTCGGCGGCGAGCTTGCCGGCGTAGGTGTCGATGAAACCGGTGAGCGTGACGACGCCGCCCTTGACGGCCACGCCGATCGCGCTGCTGTCCACATCGGGGTCCCAGTCGAGCTGCCTCACCACGGCGTCCCGCGCACGAAGATCGGTGTCGGTCAGAGTCATCGTGGCCATCTGCTGACCTCCTCGGGTGCTCCCGGAAGTACTTACGACGAGCAAGTCCGGTTCCACGCTCCACGCCGCGTTACGTATCGCCGCCTCCACCACGATGGCAGCCGTCAGGAATTTCTCCGCGGCCCTGCGCGACAAATTCCGCCGTGCGGACCGGCCGCACTCGACGCGTTCCCGCCGCAGGCGGAGGCGCGGCGAGGCACGGTCGTTGCGTCTGCGGCGTCAGAGCATCGACGGGAGTTCTGTAGCTGAACGTAGGGGAGGCGCATCATGGGCGAACGCAAGGTGAGCGTGCCGCTGCCCACCACAACGGCCGCAAAGCCACGCGCACCGTCGCGATCACTGAAGGCACACCCGCGAAAGCGGCATGACGAGGATGCGATGACCATCAACGACATCATGACCACCGACGTGAAGACGTGCAGCCCGTCGACCGACGTGTCGGCGGCCGCAGCCCTGATGCTGGACGGCGACTGTGGGTTCCTGCCGGTCGTCGACGACGGGAAGCTCATTGGCGTGGTGACCGATCGCGACATGTACATCGCGCTCGCCACCCGCGACGTCAAGCCGTCCGACCTCAGGGTCGGGGACGTCGCGTCCACGAAGGTCTGGACCTGCAGTCCGGACGACGACGTGTACGCGGCGCTCGCGACCATGAAGGAGAAGAGGGTCCGGCGGCTGCCGGTCGTCGGGTTCGGCGGCACCGTCGTGGGCATCGTGTCGATGAACGACCTGCTGCTCCGTGCCGGCGCGCGCAAACCGATCCGGACCGACGAGGTCGTCGGGACATTCCAGGGAATCTGCGCGCATCACCAGCCCGTCCCGCACATCCACACGGCGTGAACCACGACGGACACGAAGATCCCGAAGAACACGAAGGCACGATCGCTTCGTGACCTTCGGGATCTTCGTGCCCGTCGTGGTTCAGTCTCGCAACGTCAGAACGGGACAGGCGGCCGCCCGCACCACGTGCTGCGTGGTCGATCCGAACACGGCCAGGTCTGCCGCGCCGCGGCCGTGCACGCCGAGCACGATGAGATCGGCGGCCCGCTCGGCGGCCACACGCAGAATCGCCCGGCCCGGCTTTCCGCGCGCCATCTCCGTCTCGACCGTGCAGTACGACCGCACCGCGCCGGGCACGAGCGCGTCGAGGCGCCTCCGGCGCTCCGCCTCTGTCTCCGCGACGAACTTCCGCACGGTGTCGGGCGTCCCGGTCAGGACCTCCTCCTCCTCCGGCATGAACTCGACGACATGCAGCACGGTCAGCCGCGCGTCGGCCTCCTCTGCGAGCGAGATCGCGAAGTCCAGCGCCTTGAGCGAGCAGTCGGAGAAATCGACGGCGCACAGAATGCGCCGGAAGACCGGTGCCAGCGGCACAGCGTCGGGTGCGCGGGGCGGCACCACCAGCACGGGACAGGCGGCCTTCCGCAGGATTCGCTCCGTGACCGATCCGAGCAGGAGCCGGTCGAACCCCGATCGGCCGTGCGTCCCCATGACCATCAGATCACACGACAGCTTCTCGGCGAGCGCGAGGATCTCCACGCCGACACTGCCTTCCGCGACCTGGTAGTCGACAACCGGATTGGCGCCTGCCTCTCCTTCTGCCAGGCGCCGCATCCCGGCGATGAGCGCCGAGCGCTCGGCCGCGGTCATGACATAGGCGGGAAAGGCCGGCGCCCCGGGCGCGACGGCCGCCAGCGGCACGAGCGGCTGCACGTACAGCATCGTGATCGCCGAGCCGTACCACCGGGCGATCGCCGCCGCGTAGTCGAACGCGTGCCGCGAGCACTCGGAGAAGTCCACGGGACAGAGAATCCGGCGGATCTCGATCAAGGCGCCCAGCCTTCAGGCCGCGCGGCCTGTGTAATAGGTTTCACATTCCCACTCACGACCGGCCACCACCCGGCGGCCGCGCAGCGGTCCGTGCGCGGCGGTCACCACCGTGTGCAGCCGCTCGCCGGTCCCGTCATCCGCATAGAGCACGACCCAGTCGCCGGTCCGTGCGGCGCGATGCGCGGCAGCGCGCCGGCGGCCGCCTGCTCGCAATACTCCCGGTCGACGTCGAGCAGCTCCGCGACCGGAGGCGGCGGCCCTGCGGCCGCCGGCGTCCGCACGCGGCCGAGCCGATGCGCCAGCGAATCGCGGATCCCGGCGAGCCGCTTCTCGCCGAAGCCGGCGATGGTCTCGAGCCGGCCGTCGTGGGCGGCCGCCTCGAGGTCGGCCAGCGTGTCGATGCCGAGCTCGTCGTGCAGCCGCGCCGCCAGAACCCCGCCGATGCCGGGCACCGAGGCCAGCAGCGCCACCGGGGCGGACTCCCCCCGCAGCCGCTCCAGCATCGGCAGCCGCCCTGACACGAGCAGCTCGCGTACCGCGCGCGCGATGCTGTCGCCCACCCCCCTCAGCTCCTTCAGCCCCGCACTCCCCTGCTGCCTGAAGATCTCATCAACGGGACGGCTGGTTCCGCGGATGGTCATGGCGGCGCGGCGGTAGGCGCGCACCCGATACGGATCGGCGCCCTGATCGCGGAGGAGGCGCGCGGCCTCCTCGAGCCGACCGGCCACATGTTGGTTCAGTGCGCAGATCATGTCGCGCCTGCTCTGGCTCAAGCAAACGCCGCGCCCTCGAGCTCGTGCGGAATCTTTCATGAGGCAGGGCAAAAACCCTGCCCGCGCCGGCCCGCGGATACCGCCCAACTTCGCGCCGTCAGCCCTGCCGGCGCGTGGCACGGTCAATGCTGCCGGTACCAACGGGCGCGATGGCGCGCCGCATCACCAGGAGAAGAACGCGATGACTGATTCAATCACCCGCATTCTGGTGCCGGTCGACTTCAGCGCCCACTCGGACCGGGCGCTGCGGTATGCCGCGTCGCTGGCGAGCGAGGTGGGCGCGTCGGTGGAGTTGCTGCACGTGGTGGAAGACCCGTTCAGGGCCGGCGCCTTCTCGTCCGAGGTCTACCCGCCCAACCTGCCGGAGGTCCTGGAGGGCCTGACGGCCGAAGCCGGCCGGCGGCTCGCGACGATCAAGGACACGATGTTCCCCCATGGGACCGACGTCGTCTTTACCGTGATCGTCGGACGGCCCGACCGCGATATCGTCGAGCAGGCGAAGGCCGGCGGCTTCGATCTGATCGTGATGGGCACGCACGGACGGACCGGGTTCTCGCACATGCTGATGGGAAGCGTGGCCGAGCGCGTCGTGCGCATGTCGCCATGTGCCGTCCTGACCGTGCGCGGTGCGGAGACGCCCGAGCGTCACTCGGCGGCGCCGTTCAGGGCCGCGTGAGGAACCCATGACCCAGATCCCGACGCAGGTCACCTTTCACGGCATCCGGCACTCCGACGTGCTCGAGGCGGAGATCCTCGAGCGGGTCGCCTGGCTGGAGCAGTTCTACAGCCGCGCGATCGGTTGCCACGTGCTCGTGGACGTGCCGCACCGGCATCAGCGTGGTGCCCGGCACGTCCGGGTGCGGGTCGAGCTGACGGTTCCCGGCGGGCCGCCGATTGTGGCCAGCCACGATCCGTCGCTCCACGCCTCGCTGAAGGACTCCGGAGAGGCGGCCCACCACAAGGAGAGCGAGGTCGAGAGCGTGCACCGGTACGCGCACGTCGCGATCCGGGAGACGTTCGACGCCGCCCGGCGGCGGCTGCAGGACTTCGCGCGCGAGCAGCGCCACGCGACCAAGACCCGTGAGGCAGCCCTATGACGACGGACGAACCCGAGACGCCGAAGATTCGCGAGCCGCTCGCCGAGCTCGAGCGGAAGCTCCTCGAGGCGTACCTGGCGGGCGCGGGCCACAGCCTCGACGCCCTCCTGACCCGCACCGACGCCGAGGCTCGCGCGCTGCTGACGGCGGCATCGCGCTATGCGAGCGACAAGCTGGCAGAGGTCGAGGCGCGGTCGCGTTACCTCCACGCCCTGCACGGATCGCCCTAGAAGTCCAGCCGCTCGGCCTGGACGATGAACCGCTGCGGCGCGCGGCCGACGTATCTGAACGGATAACAGGTCACGAGCGTCAGACGCACGCCCGGCCACTCCTCCAGGACCCAGACATCGTCCGGATCGACAATCAGCACCTGCCGTACGCGGTACCCTGCGAGACCGCTGGTGAGACGCGCATGGTCAGCGTGCCGGCGGCGCCAGAGGGCCAGGCCACCAGCGACAGAACCGTCCCGATCAACAGCCATCTGGTCATTGTCCGTCTCGCGGTTTGTGAAATTGCAACAGGTGTTCCATACTCGGGGTGGAGGGAAGTCCGCCCCGCATCGGGACGGCGATATGGCCTCCCGTCTGCATGCCAAGACATCTGGAGGCTTCATGCAGGAGACCCGCTACGGATTGCGCGTCGAGCTCCCCGTCGGTTACGACGCCGCGGTGGAGCGCGCCACCGCGGCGCTGAAGTCGCAGGGGTTCGGCGTCCTGACGACGATCGACGTGCAGCAGACGCTCAAGCAGAAGCTCGATCGCGACTTCCGCCGATACGTGATCCTCGGGGCGTGCAATCCACCGCTCGCCGACCGCGCCCTCCACGCGGAGCTCGAGGTGGGGCTTCTGCTCCCCTGCAACGTAATCGTGTACGAGACGACGCCAGGCCGAACCGTCGTCGCCGCGATGGCGCCGCTGGCGGCACTTGGCATCGTGGGCGACAACGCGGAGCTGCAACGCGTCGCCGAGGAGGCTGACGCGCGGCTGCGAGCGGCCCTCGCATCACTCGAATCAACGCCCACTGCCTAGAAGCGGTTTCAGAACCGACGTAGTACCCGGCTTTAGCCGGGCTGAAGCCCGGCACTACGTACGTACCCCCAAGTCGGTTATGAACCGGTTCTCGCTAGGCATTGTTCCGTTCATTCGGCCTCGTGAAAGTCGCCCGTGTCGTAGCGCGTGCCGTGCGACGCCACCGCCTGCCACCGGCCGTCGCGCTTCTGCCACACGTTGGTGTAGTGATAGTGGCCGCTCGTGTCGGACCCGTCGTAGCGGCTCCGCTCCTGCTGGCTGGTGAACGCGACCGCCATGTCGCCGTAGTCGTTCACCGAGACCTCGTCCAGGTCCATCATGTCGGCGACGAACTTCGCATCCAGAAGCGGCGTCGGCGTCGCCGCCGCGCCATGGACGAACACCTGCATACCGCTGCCGACAATCGTGACGGCTTCGTCTGCCGTCACTGCGCGGCTCAGGATGTCCACGTGCCGCAGTCCAGTACGTAGTGCCGGGCTTCAGCCCGGCTAAAGCCTTGCACTACATCTGTTGGGAAACCGCCTCTAGGCACCTTGGTTTCTCGGGCTCACGTGCGTGCCGCCGACGACCACGTCGGCCGGGTGCACGATCACCCGCGCCCCCTGGTCCAATCCCGACAGGACCTCGGCCTCGCGGCCGGTCTGCTGGCCGAGCTCCACGCGGGTCAGGCGCGCACGGCCGTCGGCCACGACGTAGACGGCCCAGGCCTCGCCGTCTCGAAAGAGCGCGCTCGTCGGCACCTTCAGCACGTCCGCCGCCTCCCAGAGCACGATCCGCACGTCGACCCGATACGCATCGCCGAGCGCGGCCTCTTCCGCGCTGCCGTTCGCAGGCTCCAGAATCACGTTGACGCGCTGCTCTTCGACGCCGAGCGCCGAGATCTTGGTGAAGCCCCCCGGCTCGATCCGGCGCACTCTGGCCTCGAGCGTCGCCGACGCGCCCGGCTGCTCGATGATGGCCCGCGCGCCTTCCTGCACCCGGACGGCGTCGGTCGAGAGCAGATCGACGACGAACTCGAGATCCGCCGGGTCGCCGATCTCGACGAGCGGCTCGCCGGCCGGCACCAGCGTCTCGCTCTCGCGCAGCCGGCGCAGGATCACGCCGTCGGCCGGCGCTCTCACCGGCACGGCTGCGGCGCCGGACGCCCCCGATGCCGGCATCAACCGCGCGTCCGCCCGGCGCAGGTCGGCGGTCGCGGCTCGCACGGCAAATCCGGCGGCCGACGCGGTCTCGCGCGCGAGCCGCGTCTCCGCCTCGCGCAGATCGAGGTCCTGCGCCGGCACGACGCCGGCCTCTGCCAGCCGCCGCGCGCGGGCGAGCTCGCGCTCGGCCTGTGCGAGCGCGGCGGCCGCGCGCTGCTCGTCCGCCCTGGCGCGGCCGAGCGCTGCCCGCGCGCTTTCCACGGCCGCCTGCGCTTCGGCGCGCGTCCGCGCGTCGAGCAGCGCCGGCGGCTCCGGCTGAATCCGCGCGATCGTGTCGCCCTGCCGCACGCGATCGCCCGGCTCGAGCGCAATCCGCAGCAGCCGACCGGTCACGGGTGCCGCGACCACAAACCGCTCCCGGACGCGCGTGCGGCCTTCTTCATCGACGGTCACGACAAGGGGGCCGCGCGTGACCGGTGCCACGTCCACCTCCACGGGCGTCGGCCAGAATGCGACGGCCAGCAGCACGCCGACCACCGCCACTCCGATCCACAGGCGCCGACGTGCCACCATGCCAGCCACGCTCACTCCTGAGTCTTCAGCACCGCGACCAGATCGAGCCGATCGAGCCGGCGCCGCACGGCCAGCCCGGAAAGCGCCGCCGCGAGGATCACGATCAGCCACGTCCAGGCCACGGTGCCCGGCAGGAACACGAACGTCAGACGGTACATCTCGTTGTTGAACCCGAGCAGAATGAGCTGGCCCAGCAGATAGCCGATCAGCGCGCCGACCGGCAGCGCCGCCGCCGTGAGCACGGCCAGCTCCCCCAGCAGCATGAGGGAGATCTCGGCGCGCGTAAAGCCCATCACGCGCAGGCTGGCCAGCTCGCGGCTCCGCTCGGAGAGCGACACCCGCGCCGCGTTGTACACGACCCCGAACGCGATGACGGCCGCGAAGATCACGTTGATGGAGATCTGCAGGTTCATGTTCTCGGCCATCATCTCGCGGAAGTTCCGGAGCGTCGCCTCGCGGAGGCTGACCCCGCCGACCGCCGGCATCGCCTTGACCTGGTCATAGAAGCGCTCCTGCTCGGCCGGGTCGAGGGTCAGCGCCACCGCCGAGACCGTATCGCCCTCGCGCAGCAATCGCGTCACGTCCTCGATCCGCATGTAGGCATTGAGGCCGAGCGTATCGTCGATCAGCATCGCCACCCGCATCCGCTGCACCGGCCGGCGCCCCTCGAGCACCTCGACCTGCAGCTCGTCGCCGGGCCCGACGGCCAGCACCTCCCCGAGCATGCGCGACAGGACGAGGCCGTCGCGGGGCAGCGTCACGGGGCCGCGCTCCCGATCGATGACGCGGTTCAGGCGCGGCGCGTCCGGCAGGCCCGTGATGGCCAGCGTCCGCGTGCGCGAGCCCGCGCGGAGCCTCGCCGGCACGGTGCGCATCGGCTCGGTCTCCATGACCCCGGGCAGGTGCCGGACGTCGTACACGGCTCGGGCGCTGCGGGGCTCGACGAAGCCGACCGTCGCATCCTGCCGCATCAGGCGCGTGAACTGCTCGTTCATCAGCGCGTCCATCACGTCGATGAACGCCATGCCGACAATCAGCACCGCCACCGCGAACGCGATGCCGACCACCGAGATCAGCGCCCGGCCGGGCTGACGCTCGAGGTTCCGCAGCACCATGCGCGCGGCCAGCGGCAGCGCGACGCCGGTCGAGACCCGCTCAATCGGGCTGCGCCGATGGCGCGCGGGCGCCTCGGGCCGCATCGCCTCGGCCGGCGGCAGGCGGACCGCACGGCGGACCGCCGCCTGCGCGCCGAGCGCCGCAACCACCAGGCTGCCGGCCACCGAGGCCGCCGCCACGCCGGCCGACAGGCGATAGCTGAGGCGCGGGAACCGGAAGAACTCGTTGTAGAGGTCGATGAGCTGCGCGCCCAGCCACGCGCCCAGCACCACGCCGCCGGCCGCTCCCGCCGCCGCGATCACCAGCGCCCACTTGATGTAGTGCCAGGCCAGCGTGCCGTTCGAGTACCCGAGCGCCTTCATGGCCGCGATCTGCGCGCGCTGCAGCGCCAGCGCCCGCGTCAGCGCGATGTGCAGGATGAAGGCGGCGACGCCGAGGAAGATGAGCGGCACGAGGAAGCCGAAGGTCTGCAGCTGCGACAGCTCGTTCTCGAGCGTCCACGCCGACACCTGCAGGCCCTGCGGGATTGCCCCGCGCCCGCCGTACGGCTCGAGCAGCGGGTCGAGGGCGGCAATCGCCTCGCCTACCGAAGCGCCCGGCGCCAGTGCCAGCGAGACGTCGTTGAAGCCGCCTTCCATGTTGAAGGCGGACGCCAGCGCGCGCCGGTTCATCCAGAAGATGCCGAAACGCCGCGTGTCGGGCACGATCTCCCCGGGCCGGATGGCGTAGACGTACTCCGGCGACAGCGCCACGCCGACGATGGTGAGCCGGCGCCGCCGCCCGTTGATGATCGCGGTGAGACTGTCGCCCGGCGCCAGCCCATGCTCCTCGCAGAAGAGCTCGCTCGCGAGCACCTCGTCGGGCCTGGCCGGATCGATCCACCGGCCGCTCCGCAGGTACACGCCGTTCAGCCGCGGCTCTCCGGCGTCGGGCAGGGAGATCAGCCGGCCGACCGCCGGCTCCGTCATGGCCGGCACGTCGAGCGTGACATCGGCGACCACGCGCGTATCCACCGCGGTGACGCCGGGAAGTTCACGGAGCCTCGGCTCGAGCGACAGGGGCGCGCGCGTCAGCGAGGCGAACACGTCGGCAAAGCGGGCTTCTTCGTAATACGCGGCGCGCGTCCGCTGGAGCGAGTCGAAATTCGAGAGATACGTCACGAACATGGTGACGCCGGCACCGACGACCACGGCGATCGCGAGCGCCTGGCCGCGCATGGCCCAGAGATCGCGCACCAGCTTGCGGTCGAGGATGCGGAGGCGGCGCAGCAGCATCACCACTGCAGCTCCGACACCGAAATCTTCTGCGAGTTCGTGTGCACGCCGGCCACGCGGCCGTCCGCCAGCCGGACCACGCGATCGGCCATGCCGGCAATGGCCGCGTTGTGCGTGATCACCGCCGTCGCGGTGCCGAGGTCGCGGTTCACGCGCGCGATCGCCTCGAGCACAAGGCTGCCCGTGGTGATATCGAGCGCGCCGGTCGGCTCGTCGCAGAGGAGCACTTCGGGCCGCTTGGCAATGGCGCGGGCGATGGCGACGCGCTGCTGCTCACCGCCGGAGAGCTGTGCCGGAAAGTGATCCAGGCGGTGGCCGAGGCCCACCAGCTCGAGCGCCGCTTCGGGCTGCATCGGCGCCTCGACGATTTCCGTGACGAGCGCGACGTTCTCCCGCGCCGTCAGGCTCGGAATCAGGTTGTAGAACTGGAACACGAAGCCGACGTGATCCCGGCGATAGAGCGTCAGCGCCGCATCGTCGGCCTGCGTGAGATTGTGATCGCGATAGAGCACTTCCCCGGACGTCGGTACGTCGAGACCGCCAAGGATGTTCAGGAGGGTGGACTTGCCGGACCCCGACGGCCCGAGCAGGACGAGAAACTCGCCTTCAAAGAGGTCGAAATCGACGCCGCGAAGCGCCTGCACGGTCACCTCGCCCATCTCGTAAATCTTGGTCACGCCGCGGGCGGTGAAGATCGCAGGACGCACGGCAGGCGCGCGCAGTCTACCGGATCGCGGGTGAGAGATCGGGCGCCTCGGCGGCGATCTCCGGCTCCAGACGGACGGTCGAGGTCAGCGACGCCGTGACCAGACAGGCCTTCTTGGCCTTCTCGAGCGCCGCCTGCGCACGCTCGCGCCCGGTCTCCGCCGGCAGCACCAGCCTCGGACGGAGCACGATCTCGGTGAACCGCACGATGCCATCCTGCCGGTCGACAACGCCCTCCGTCGCGATCTCGAGGGAGAGGAACTCCACCTTCGACAGACGGGCGACGGCGCGGAACGTCAGCAGGAAGCAGGCCTCGACCGACGCCAGCAGCAGATGCTCAGGGCTCCACGCGTCCCCTGGGCCGTCGTAGGTCGTCGGCGCCTCCATGCGGATCGAGGGCAGCCCATCCGCCGAGACGTCGGCGTACCCCGCGGGCCCGCCGTCAAGGCGCACGTCGTAGCGATGCGGAAACGGCTTCACTGTCCTCTCATCATCCCACGGCCGCCGCCCTGGCCCGGCATGCCCTGGCCGCCCATCATCTGCCCGTGCATCTGCGCCATGTGCTCGTGCATCGTCTTCTGCTGACGCACCATCTCGTTGACCACGGCGGCCATCGAATCGACCTTCGCGGTACCGGATGCCGCGTTCATCTGCGTCACGAGGGCGTCGAGTTTCGCCTCGTTGGCCTTCATCCCGGCCATCATCTGCTCGTGCATCTTCATCATGTCGCCCATGTTCGGTGACGGCTGCTGCGCCGACACGGCGGCAGCGCCGGTCAGGCGGCCGACCCCGCTGCCCAGGGCCAGAAGAACGACGGTTATCGCGAGTGCTGAACGGATCATCATGCGGCCTCCTTGTTGTGACCAGGCGTTCCCGGTGCTGCCTTGCTGCGCTCGATGCCTGCCAGCGCCGTGCCGGACGACAGCTCATCGTCGGTCAGGTCGTATCGGGAACGGATGGCGTTCACGATGCCCGGCAGCACATCCTTTTCGGTCCCCCGGCCGAACCACCCCTCGAACACACGCAGATCCTGGGCGAGCGCGTGATCTCCAAAGACGTCGGCGATCCACCGCGAGAAATCGCCTCGGTGAAGGTACGCCGCGAACGCCGCCGAGGAACCGTGCTCGAGCACATCGACGAACTGACGGAGCGTCCGCGCCCGGCGTGGTGGGCCGCCGTTGACGGCGAACTGGAACGATCGAGCGTCGGTGACCGGCACGTCGACGTACTTCTGGCGGTGCCGCACGTGCGTCGTGAGCCGCTGGCCGATGTTGAACAGCTTCAGCTCCCCGCCCGCCTCGTCGGTGATCGGCAGGGCCACGGCCTGCCCGGTGGCGATCCGGCCGAGCCGCGACCAGTCCGCCGGGGCGACGCCGCCAGGCCCGCAGGCGCCGCACCGCGCGCACAGCGCGTCGATCTCGGCGGGGTTCGATTCGCAGGTCACGATCATGACCTCGGTGGCATCGAGCAGCTCGGCCGGGAGCCGCGACGCGCAGTACGTGACGACGATGTAGCCGTTGCGGTCGAGATCGAGCAGATGCCCGGCCGCCGCGTCGTGCAGGAAGTAATGGGCCTCGTCCAGCAGAATCCGGTGCGGCAGCCCGGTGTGCCGACGCAGGATGTTGATCGCAGGCAGCACCGAGCGGATGTACTCGATCTTCTCGTCGTGCGGCACGTGCGCCAGGTCGATGACGACGCTGCGGTCCGGGTACCGGAGCGCCCGAATCAGATCGCGCGGCGAGGGGGGCGGATCCTCGGCGCCCATGACCGTCACCCCCGGAAGCGCCTCGAGCGATCGATAGTCGCCTTCCGCATCGAGCACGCATACCGAGTAGCCGTGGAGGATCAGCTGCTCGCAGAGCAGGCCCGCCATCCAGGACTTGCCGGATCGGGCATCGCCGGCGATCAGGATGTTCCGGCCGCGGACGGCCAGCGAGAACTCCAGCCCGTCTTCGGTGTGGCCGAGCCGCAGGCGCCGCCGCGCCTTCTCGGGCACCGGCACCCGTCCCGTCGCCGCCACCGAGCGGACGTACTCGGCCACCGCCGCCGGCGAGCTTCCGCGGATCGTGGCGTCAGCGGCCGCCAGGAGGGCCGGGCTCCCCCACTCGACCGCCGCCCCGCTCTCGACCAACTGCAGCAGCGCGTGGTCGTTCTCGGCGTCGCCCACGCCCACAGCGTTCCGCGGCGACAGCCGCAGCATATCGAGCGTCACGTGCAGCCCTGTCGCCTTGCTGACACCCTGCGGCAGGACCATCACGCGGCTGCGGTTGAATGCCAGGACCAGCGGCAGCTCGAGCTCGCGTACGGCCTCCAGGATGCGCGGCGCGTCCGCCGATGCGCAATCCACGAGACACTGCCCGGGCGTAAACGGAATTCCGCGGCGGCCCAGCGCCTCGAGGAGGGCCGGCGCAACCGGCGGCGCCAGCGCGCTGGTGAAGTCGCTGCCCGGAAAGTGCACCACCGCCCCGTTCTCAGCCACCACGCCGTCGACGAAATGAAGGTCGCCGGCCACGCGCCGCAACTGGCTCAGAATCCGCCCCGTGACCAGCAGCACGGTCAGCCCGCGCGTCCGGGCTCTGGCGATCGCATCGCGCACGGCGGGATCCAGCGCATCGCGCTGCGCGATGGTCCCGTCGTAATCGAGCGCGATGACCTTGAGCTTCATCGGACCTCGGTCTGCCGGGTCCAAAAGGACCCGGCCTACTTGGTGAGGGTGAACGAGACGACGACGGTCAGGATGAATTTTTCCGGCTGGCCGTTCAGCAGCACCGGCGAATAGCGCCACTGCCGCACGGCCTCGAGCGCCGCGGCGTCGAACACACCGTTCGAGCGAAGCACCCGCACATCCTCGACCCGCCCGTGCTGGTCGACCAGCGCTTCGAGGATGACGATCCCCTCCAGCTGGCGGGCGACGGCCAGCGCCGGGTAGACCGGCTCGACGCGATGCACGAGCGTCGGCTCCTTCACTTGGCCGCCGATGCGGATCGGCCCGCGCGGCGGCGGCGGAGGGGGCGGCGGCGGTGGAGGCGCTTCCGGGACCAGCCCGCCGACCACCCCGCCCGGGATGCCGCCCGGCACCCCGCCTTCGACCCCTGTCATCTGCGCGAAATCAGCGGACGGCTCCGGCGCGATCTCGTTCGGCGGCTCGATCGGCGCCACGTCGCCCGACGTCGGGACCGGGCGCTCCACCCGGGCGCGCTGCTCGGGTGGCGGGGCCGGCGGCGGGGGCGGCGGGGGCGGCGGCGCCGCCGCCCCCACCACGAACGCCATCATCATCTGCTCGGCCGGAATGGGCGCCACGACGAACATCACCGGGCCGATGAAGACCGCGCCGATCAGGACCACGTGGGCCACGACCGACACCACGATCGGGCCCGCCTGGTGCCTCGGTGTGTGTGCTGTCTTGCCGGTGATCAGGTCAAACATGCCCTCCTCCCTGCCCGACGCACGCGATACAGTGCGTCACGCACGACCTTCGCGCGGGCGGCGCCGCAGGAGCCGCGCTTCCCGGCCCTTCACCACTTCCTCCAGCAGGCAGACGCCGGCAAGACCTGTCACCGCGGGGACGATGCCGATCATCATGAGCACGAGGCCCACGAGCGAGGGGTGCGTGGCCCCGTACGCAATGAGCGCGAGGCCGACGGCCACGCGGCCGATGCGGCCCGTCGTCGATCGGAGGAAGTCGATGTACGCGTCGAGGAACGCCATTGTCTGATTGCCTGCGATCGGCGGTAGTGCAAGGGCACGGCCACACCGGATCCCGTGCAAAACAAATCGCTTACGGTTCGCGCCTGAGATCCGGACGGGAAAAACTCTGTGGAGTGCGAAAAAATCGGAGGGGTCGATCAGTGGAGCGGCGTGCCCGGCGACCGCGATGCGTGCGCGTCGATCACGAGCGATCCGAGGCCGTGCATGTCGAACGGCTTGCTGACCACACGGTAGGCGCCGAGGTCGAGCGCGGCCCGGATCACCTCCGGCGTGCCGAAGGCGGTCATCATCACGACGGCGCTGTCGGGCCGCAGGCGGCGGACGCTCGCCAGCAGTTCGAGATCGTTGGAGTCGGGCAGCCGGTAGTCGAGCAGCACGACGTCAATCGGCTGAAGGCTCCCTTCGAGCGTCTCGACGGCGGCCGTGGCGCTCGCAGCCTCGACGACCGTGTGGCCCATCTGCGCGAGCGTCTCGGCGATCGACCATCGGATCAGCGTTTCATCCTCGACCACGAGCACGCGGAGACGCTGCTCTGTCATGAAAATCTCACACCTATGGGGAAAACCCCGGATCAGGGATCAGGGATGAGGGGGCAGGAACAATGGATCCGTGCCCCTCATCCCGGGCCTTACAAGAATCGCTCCACACCTCTAGGCGCGTGCCGCGCCCGATGTGAATAACGGCAGGTGGATCGTGACGACCGTCCCGCCGCCGGTGGGACACTCGACGCGGATGCTGCCCTGGTGCGCCTCTACCAGCCGCTTCGCGGTCGGAAGGCCCAGGCCCGTGCCGCGCGATTTCGTCGTGAAGAAGGGGACGAAGATGCGTTCGCGAACCTCCGGCGGGATGCCCGGCCCGTCGTCGGCAAAGGCGATGCGGCAGAGGCTGTCGATGGTGGCGATCGACACCTGGATGCGTCCGCGGCCCCGCATCGCCTGCGCACTGTTGACCAGCAGGTTCTGAAAGACGATCTTCAGCAGCTCGGGATCGCCCACCACCGGCAGCGAGCCGCCTTCCACGCGGATGTCGACATCCTTGAGCGCCGGATCGCCGCCGAGCAGGTCCGCCGTCATGGAGATGAGCGGCGGCACCTCCACCGGCACCGGCCTCGGCTGCGGCGGCCGAGCAAAGAGCAGCAGGTCCTGTATCAGGCTGTTGAGCGTGTCGATCCGCGCGACGATCTCGCCGACGATGGCCGCGTCCCGGCTCTCAACGGGCAGGCGGCCGCCGATCACCTGCACGGCGCCGCGGATGCCGGCGAGCGGGTTCTTGATCTCGTGCGCGATCACCGCTGCCATCTCGCCGAGCCGCACGAGTGCCGCCTGCTCGCGGAGCCGCTCCTCCATCTGCACGCGGGCGCTCAGGTCGTGGAGGATTCCGGTGAACCTGCGGCGCCCGCCGCTGGCGATCTCCCCGACCGACAGGTGCAGGGGAAACGTGGTCCCGTCGCGGCGAACCCCGGTGACCTCGCGGCCGATCCCGATGATCTCCGCGTGGCCGGTCGAGAAGTATCGCGCCAGATACCCGTCGTGCTCCTCCCGGTACGGCGACGGCATCAGCATGGCGACGTTGCGCCCGACCACTTCGGACGCGTCGTAGCCGAACAGGCGCTCGGCCGCCGCGTTGAATGCCTCGATGCGGCCCCGCGCGTCGATGACCACGATGCCGTCGACGGCCGACTCGACGATCGACCGCCACTGCTCCTCGCTGGCGCGGAGCCGATCCTCGAGCTGCACGCGGGCGCTCAGGTCGTGCACGATGCCGGTGAACTTGCGCTCCGTGCCGAGTGACATCTCCCCCACCGACAGGTGCAGCGGAAACGTCGTCCCGTCGCGGCGCAGCCCGGTCACCTCGCGGCCGCTGCCGATGATCCGCGCATCGCCGGTCTGCAGATAACGCGCGAGATAGCCGTCGTGCTCCTCTCGATACGGTGAGGGCATGAGCATCGACACATTCCGGCCGAGGATCTCCGCCTCCGGGTAGCCGAAGAGCCGTTCGGCCGCCGGATTGAACGTCTCGATGCGTCCGTGCGCGTCGATGACAATGATGCCGTCGACCGCCGAGTCGATGAGCGCCTGCAGCACCTGCGTGGCGCGGCCGTGTGGGTCGAGAGACTGCATGCCGTGAGCCCCCCATAGCTTACCGTGAAATTTTCCGCATCGTCGGAGGCCCGCAGGCCATGGGGCGGACCGGGCCGCAGCCTTGCATCCTTGGAAGGCCAGAGAGGCGCGCGCATGACACCCGATCTTTCGACGACAAACACGTTCCTTGGCATCATGGCCGCGGTCAGCCTCATCGAGGGGCTCGCGATCGTTGCGCTGCTCGCGGGGGGCTATCTGATGTATCGCCGCGTGATGCAGACCCTGCGCGAGATCGAGGCGCGGCACATCGGACCCACAGCGGTCAGGGTCAACGCCATCCTGGACGATGTGCGAGGGGTGACGTCGGTTGTGAAGGGCGCCGCCGAGACGACGGACGCGGGCGTGCGCGGCGGGCTGGCGTGGCTGCTGAGGCGCGTCCAGTCCACTGGCCGCGCGGCGTAGTCGTTCCTGCTCGGACGCCAGTGCACCCCCACGTGCGCGAACTTTTCCGGCCCCGCCGGAGATAGTGCACCACCACTCCTCGCGGCGACGCACGCGACACCCGCGGCTAACCCGGAAACGACCGCTGCGATGCTGGCACACAAGATGCGGCGGCGCATGAGGAGGCACCTTCATGCCGTCCACGCACGACCGGTCGCACTACGCATGCAGCATCTCGGTTTCGCCGGTTACCGAGGGCGGGTGGACTCTCGTCATCGAGCGCGACGGGCGACTCATCGCGACGGAGCACTTCACGGATTGGCATCGTGTCGAACGACGCCTGGCGTGTCTGGAAATCGAGGCATGCCCGGGTAGAACCCCTCGCTGCTGGGCCCCTCATTCTTCATGCGCGCCATCCAGTTCACAGCGTCGGAGATGCGGGCTGGTTCGGGCAGCAGGGCCGGTTGCGCGTCCTGCGCCAGCGCTGACGGGGCTGCCATCGCCGCGATCAGCACGACCGCGGCGGCGGTAATGTGCGGACGCGACTCGCCGGGCTCACCGATGCGCAGTGGCGGGACGCCGTTCGCGCCGGCGGCTGCGATCCGGCGATCGCCGGGCGGTTCATCGACCGCCGTCGCGTGAAGATTCGCCAGGGACGAACCCTGGAGACCGGGGGAAGGACCCGGATCATGACCGAAGAACTCTCGATCGTTGTGTCGCAGCTCCCATCGGTCGGGCGCGCGCTGGCGGTGCTCGTCGTGGCCGCAGTGCTCGGCGCGGCGCTCGGCATCGTCCGGCCGGTTCGACGCGAAATCGTACCGCGGCCGGCGCACGTCGTCCAGGCGCAGATCCTGCTCGCGATCGTCGGCGCCAGCATCATTGTGGTCGTGCAAGACAGCCTCGCCCGAGCGTTCGCGATCGTCGGCGCTGCCGGCCTCGTGCGGTACCGGTCGCGCGTCGAGGATGTGAAAGACGCCGGCGTCATGCTCATTGCGCTGGCGCTCGGGCTGACGGCCGGCGGCGGCATGTTCCTGTTCGGGTTCGTGGCGTGCGCATTTGTCATCGGTGTGCTCTGGCTCCTCGAATCGCTGGAGCCGCGGGCGCGCGCCCGCTTCGACCTGACGATCGCGTCCAAGGACGCCGCGCGCCTCAGACCCGAGATCGAGCTCGCGCTCGAACAGTACGGAGTGACCTACGAGCTGCACGGATCGTCGCCGACCGAGCTGGTCTACCAGGTCACGGTGCCGTTTGCCGAAACAATCCAGCCGCTGACCAAGCTCATTCGCCAGCTAGATGGGCACGACGGAACGGTGGTCGACTGGGAGATCAAGAAGTTCGAGACGGTGCTTCCCTACCAGGTGGCTCGTGCGCCGGTATTTTGCAGTTGCGCCCACCGTTCTGCTGGTCATGGCGCTTGCGCCGTCGGGCTCTGGATCGCCTCGCCCGCCGGCGGGCGCGCCTGAGGCACAGATCATCACCGCCGCCGCGCGTCCTGAATCGCTCACATTCGCGGTCCTTGGTGATGTCGGCAACGGCGATTCCGTACAGTACGACGTGGGCCGCCAACTCTGGGCGGCTCGGGCGGCGTTCCCCTTCGAGTTCGTCATCCTGCTCGGCGACAACAGGCTCGGCCGGCAGACTTCGGAGGATTTCGTCACGAAGTTTCAGAAGCCCTACGAGCCGCTCCTGCAGAGCGGCGTGCGCTTCTACACCTGCGTGCGCCAGCACGTCCGGTTCGTGGTGCTCGACACCAACTTTCTCGATCCGAAGCAGATCGCGTGGACCGAAGAGACGCTGCGGAACGCGCGGGAGCCCTGGAAGATCGTCTACTTTCACCATCCGCTCTATTCCAACGGCGGCCGCCACGGGTCGGACGTCGAGCTCCGCGTCGTTCTCGAACCGATGTTCGTGAAGTACGGCGTGAGCGTCGTGTTCACCAGCCACGATCACATCTACGAACGCCTCACGCCTCAAAAGGGAATCACGTACTTCGTCGAGGGATCGGGTGGGCCATTGCGAAAGGGCGACTTGCGGCGGTCCGAGACGACGGCCGCCGGCTTCGACCAGGACCAGACGTTCATGCTGGTGGAGATTGCGGGAGACCAGATGTCGTTCAAGGCGATTTCTCGAACGGGCGTGACGGTTGACTCGGGTGTAATCGGCAGGCGCCCGACCACGTAGGACGGCAGGAGACGGCCATGACCACCCACGCGCTTCCACATCCGGCGGCCATCGCCCCGATCCGGTTCCGTGCCGGAGCGCTCTTCCAATTCACAATCGAGCACTTTCTGCTGCTCCCGATCGGCGGTCTGATCGCGCTCGTCTGGGCCAATACCCGGCCCGAGAGCTACTTCACGCTGTCGCATACGCTGGCGTTCACCGTCAACGAAATCGGCATGGCGCTGTTCTTCGCGCTCATTACCCAAGAAGTGGTGGAAGAAGTCATGCCGGGCGGTGCGCTGCACACATGGCGGCGCTGGATGCTCCCGATGGTGGTCGCCGTTGGCGGCACGCTTGGTTCCGCCTTCGTGTACCTCGCCTATGTTGACGTGAAATACGAGGCGGTCCTGGCGCCCGGATGGCCCGTGGCGGGTACCGTCGATCTCGCCTTCGCGTACTTCCTTGTCAAGGCGATCTTCCGGCGGCTATCTTCCGGCGGCACGCCGCGATTCCGTTCCTGCTGCTGCTGGCGATCGTCGCCGATGCCGTCGGCATGCTGGTCGTCGCATCGAGGCCTTCGTTCGTCGAGGTCCGTCCCGGCGGCACCGCGGTCATGGCGGTCGCGATCGGCCTGGCGTTCTTCCTGAGGCGCTCGAAGGTCAGGAGCTTCTGGCCCTATCTCGCGCTGTGCGGCCCGCTCTCATGGTGGGCCCTGTACCCAGACGGGCTGCATCCCGCGTTTGGGCTCATGCCCATCGTCCCGTTTCTGCCGCACGCACCGCGCCACGCTCGACCTCTTCGGCGAAGCGTCGCATGGACCGCATGATTCTCCACGACACTTCGAGCATGTCTGGAAATATCCGATTCAGGGCGTACTCTTCCTGTTCGGGCTCGTCAACGCCGGTGTGCTGCTGAGCAGCTATGGCACAGGGACCTGGGCGCTGCTGACCGCCGCCCTCGTGGGCAAGCCCGCAGGGATGCTCGCGGCCGTCGCGCTGGCCCTTGGCCTCGGGCTGCACTTACCGCTCCGGTTCCACTGGCGCGACCTCGTCGTCGTGGCGCTCGCCACGTCCGGCGGCTTCACGTTCGGGTTGTTCTTCGCCACGGCAGTCTTCCCGATGGGCCCGATCCTCTCGGAGCTGAAGATGGGCGCGGTCGCCACCGGCATCGGCGTACCGGTGACCGTTGGTGCAGCCTGGGTGCTGCGCGCAGGCCGATTCGGATACCACGCCCATCCCCATCGGCACGAATCGCATCGAGCTCATGTGCATCACTCGCATGCGCACCACGCGAGTGTAGAAAAGTGAGGTTGGTCATGCCGCGCGTTCCCGGCACAGTCCGCATTGCCGAACAGGTGGCCGAGCGGCGCCGCCGGTATGTCTTCTTCACCATCTTCGACGATGCAGATGTCGCGGTGAACGACGGAGTCGTCACGCTCACGGGCCGGGTCACTCAGCCCTACAAGGCCGAGGCATTCGCCGATCTCGCGGCGCGGGGCGACTGACCCGGGGTACGC
>Ga0155950_1020_pt3 | contig 45857 bp, 39 predicted proteins | sample RifCSPlowO2_02_FD_107604 | JGI IMG/M metagenome (GOLD analysis project Ga0155950, IMG submission 107604) | Acidobacteria bacterium RIFCSPLOWO2_02_FULL_67_21
CGATCACGGCAGACCCGGCGCATCTCGCGCGCGACCTGCACCGGATCGGGCACGACGCTGATCACATACGGCGCTACAGCGTGGTCCCGATGCCGGTGCCGGTGCCAACCTCGAGCACATGGTGTCCGGGCTGCAGGGCCCATCCGCCCGACTGCAGCGACCCTGCCCGGCTGCAGCGGGGCGCCGAACAGGACATCGTAGACCGGCGACAGCTTCGCGTAGACCCGATCGATGAGCGCGTTGCCGAAGGCGCCCGCCTGGCCCAGCCGCACCTCGGGCGCAAAGTCGTCATACCGATGCGGTGAGAGAGCCATCCGGCTCTCTCACCGCATCGTTCGTGCCCGGATTAGTGGATGTCTTTGCTGGAAATGACGAGGGACCAGAGCGGCGGGATGCTGACCTTCTCGATCGAGACGGGCCGGAGTTCGGCCTGGGCGAGAAAGCCGGGAAGGTCGAGATCGGACTTGAAGCCGATGTGGACCGTCAGCGGCGAGAGCGCGCGGTCCAGCCGCGAGAGGATGGCGTTGGCGCTGCGGAAGTGGTTCAGGATGACGATCTTTCCGCCGGGCCGGCAGACGCGCCGCATCTCGCGGACCACCTGCACCGGGTCGGGCACGCAGTTGACCAGGTACGGCGCGTACACGACGTCGAACGAGTCGTCTGCGAACTTCAGCGACTGCGCGTCCATCTGCATGAGACGGATGTGCGAGAGCCCTTTGCGGCCGATGCGGGCGCGCGCCTTCTCGAGCATCGAGGACGAAAAATCGATTCCGGTCACATGGCAGTTCTGCGGGTAGAGCGACGCATTGATGCCGGTGCCGACGCCGACTTCGAGCACCCGGTCGCCCGGATTGATGCCGATCCGCTCGAGCGCCACCAGCCGGCCGGGATGGAGGATGGGGCCGAAGATCAGGTCGTACACCGAGGCCAGCTTGTCGTAGACGTTGACGACGAAGTCGTTCTCGATGGCAATGACCGACAGCGCCTGGCTGCGGAGGTCGGGCCGGAACTCGTCGTTTTCACGCTCGAACAGCGCCATTCAGAAGTCTCCCGACCGTAACCGCTTGATAATGCTGGAGTTCGTGGAAGCCCACGCCGGGCTGCCGTTGGACCGCCTCGGCACTATACATCGATAAGGGACAAAGCCCAAGCTGCAAGTCGCCCGCGGGTTCAGCCGATCCCCTGCAGCACCTCGACCGCCGCCTCGACGCGCCCCGACGGCGCCGCGACATGGACCCCCTGGACGATCCCCTTCAGCGCGGCGCCCACCTCCCGCGCGATCGCGATCCCCTCGGCCGCCTCGGCCTCAGGCGTCGGCGCGCGCCGGATACGGTCGAGCACGGCGTCGGGGACGCGCACGCCGGGCACCTCGTTGGCCATGAACTCCGCATTGAGCACGCTTTCAAACGGCCACAGCCCGAGGATGAGCGGCAGGCGCGACGATTCGACGCGGCGATGGAACCGCTCGAACGTGGCGGCGTCGAAGACCGGCTTGGTCATCGCGAACTCCGCCCCGGCGGCCACCTTGTACTCGAAGCGGCGGACCTCGTTATCGAGGTCCTCGGCGCCGGGGTTCACCTGCACGCCGATGTGAAACGCCGTCGGACTGCCGATCGTCTGGCCGCCGATGTCGAGGCCGTGGTTGAGCCGCGTGACGACGTTGGTCAGCCCGATCGAGTCGACGTCGAACACGGCGGTGGCGTCGGGATAGTCACCGACCATCCGTGAGTCGCCGGTGACCAGCATCACGTTGCGCAGCCCCATCGCGTGCGCGCCGAGCAGGTCCGACTGCATGCCGAGCAGGTTGCGGTCGCGGCACGAGTACTGGAGGAGCGTCTCGATGTGCACCTTCTGCTGAATCAGCACGGCCAGCGACAGCGCGCTCATGCGCGCGCCCCCCTGGCCGTCACGCAGGAGCACGACATCGACGCCGAGCGTCTTGAGCGCCCCCGCCTGCTCGAGCACCGCGTCGCTCAGGTGCCCCTTGGGCAGCGGGAGCTGCACGATCGTGACGAAGCGCCCCTCGGCCAGCGCATGCGAGAGCTGCGACCGGCCGGCGCGTGGAACGACCGGAACCGATCCGTCTGCGGCGGCCACCGACACGTGCGCGGCCGCGTGATGGCTCGAGCGGTCGCGCGCGGCCGCGCGCGCCTCTTCGGGCGCGAGCGCCCTGACGGCGCGGCTGATCAGGCCGATATGCTCCGGCGTGGTGCCGCAGCAGCCGCCGACGAGCCGGACGCCGTGGCTGATGAACCGGCGGGCGTAGGACGCGACGTACTCGGGCGACGAGAGGTAGATGTTGCGCCCCTCGATGTCGCGCGGCCGCCCGGCGTTGGGCTGCGCCGCCAGACGCGCGCGGGTCACCGCCGCCATCCGCTCGATCGTCTCGAGCATCGGGGCGGGGCCGATGCTGCAGTTGACGCCGACCACGTCGGCGTGCGGCTCGAGCGCGGGCGCGAACTGCTCGGGCGGCGTGCCGTCGAGCGTGTTGCCGTCCTCCTCGATCGTCATCTGCGCCACGACCGGCAGCGCGCACACGCTCCGGACCGCCGCGATGGCCGCAAGCAGCTCGTTGAGGTCGCGGAAGGTCTCCAGGATGAACAGGTCGACGCCGCCGGCCAGCAGCGCCGCCGCCTGCTCGCGAAAGAACGCTTCCGCCTCGTCGCGGCCCGTCTTGCCCCACGGCTCGATGCGCACGCCGAGCGGGCCCATGGCCCCCGCCACGTAGGCCTGCCGGCCGGCCACGCTTCGTGCGAGGCGGACGCCTTCGATGTTGATGTCGCGCAGGCGGTCGGCCAGGCCGAAGCCGCGAAGCTTGATGCGGTTCGCGCCGAAGGTGTTGGTCTCGAGCACGTCGGCGCCGGCGCGGACGTATCCCTGGTGCACCTCCGCGACGCGGCCCGGATCGGTGATGTTCAGCGCGTCGAAGCAGTGGTTGATGAAGACGCCCTTGGCGTACAGCATCGTCCCCATCGCGCCGTCGCACACGAGCACCCGCTGATCGATGGCTTCGAGAAAAGGCTTCATGGAGAAGGAATCAAACCATTATCGCATCGGCGGGTCCGCCGCCCGATGCGAACGCACCTCGCGCCGGGTCCGCCGAACGCCAATGATGACGGCGGAACCCGGCCCACGTACCAATGAGTGGGGCGAGTCTCCGCTTATCGAGCCGCCTCATTCGTGGGGCGGATTCCGCCGCGAGACTCCGACTATCGAGCGGCGGATCCGCCGACGCTCGCCGGCACGAGCATGTCCGCCTTGTCCCAGATGAACTCGTCCTTGCTGTAGACGGCGAGCTCGTAGTCCTTGCCCATGAAGATGGCCGACACGGGACAGGCTTCCTCGCAGTACCCGCAGAAGATGCAGCGCATCTTGTGGATCTGATAGACGCTGGCGTAGCGCGGGCCCGCCATGACGGTGCCGTCGTTCTCGGCCGCTTCCAGATAGATGGCATCCGCCGGGCACGCCACCGCGCACAGGCCGCACGCCACGCACTTCTCGAGCCCGTTCTCGTCGCGCATCAGCACCTGCTTGCCCCGGTACTTCGGAAACATCGGCACCTTCTCATCCGGATAGTTCACCGCCACCTTCTTCTTGAACATGTGGCGGAAGGTCGTGGCCAGCCCGACGAGCAGCGGTCGAATCATGAGGCCATGATATCAACTCCCAAAGGCCAACTCCCAACTCCCAACGGTTGGGCGTTGGCGTCTTGGATGTTGGGAGTTTGCAGACGTAAGTACAATGGCCTCCGTGTTCCAGGGCCCCGCGTTCCTGACGGCGGATCAGTCGCTGCTGACCACGCTCATCGTCAAGCTGGCGGTGGTGGCGGTGCTGGCGACCATGCTCGCGCGGTTCCGGAAGTTCCAGCACATCCTGATCTTCGAGCGGCGCGACTGGACCGACCGCCTCGTCTTCGCGCTCGCGATCGGCGTTCCGGTCATGGCGGGGGTCACCGCCCGGCTGCTGCTCGGCTACCATGCCGCCGACCTGACGCTCGAAGGCCCGTTTCTCACCGGGCTGATTGCCGGCCCGTACGCGGGCGCGGTCGTGGGCCTGCTCGGCGGGATTCCCGCCCTCGCGGCCGGCGAGTTCATCGCGCTGCCCTTCGCGATCGGCTGCGGCTTTGCGGGCGGAGGCCTCCGCGAGGCCTGCCCGAAGGAAGCGATCTGGCAGTTCACGCCGTTCGTCGTCGTCGACCTGCGGAAGCACCTCTGGCAGGCGCTGCGCCGGCTGGAGCCGAACTGGCAGCTCGTGCTCCTCATCGCCCCGATCGGCCTCGAGCTCCTCCGCCAGGCGCTCGGCCTCCGGTTCGGCAGCTCGCGCCTGTTCTACCTCAGCTCCACGTCGCCCTGGATGACGGCGCTCGTGGTGCTGGCCGCCGTGCTCGCCGTCGCCACGCCGATCAAGATCTGGAACAGCGCGCGCATCGAGCACCGGCTGCAGGAACAGGAGAAGCTGCTGCTGGCGGCGAAGATCGAGGCGCTCAAGAGCCAGATCAATCCCCACTTTCTGTTCAACACGCTCGCGTCGATCTCGTCGCTCATCCGCTCGAATCCCGAGACCGCACGGACGCTCATCATCCGCCTGTCCGGCCTGTTACGCCGGCTGATCCGCAGCCACCAGCACTTCGTCACGCTGCGCGAAGAGCTCGAAGCCGTCGACGAGTACCTCGACATCGAAGTCGTCCGGTTCGGATCCAATCTCGGCGTCCGCAAGGAGATCAGCCCCGACACGACGGAGCTGATCGTCCCGAGCATGATCCTGCAGCCGCTCGTCGAGAACTCGATCAAGCACGGGCTCGCCCGCAAGATCGGGCCTGGATCGATCGTCATCCGCAGCTGGCGCGAGCCGGGCCTCGTCGTCCTCGAGGTCGAAGACGACGGGATGGGCTTCCTGACGGACCGGCTGGACGAGCCGATGTCGACCGGGATCGGCCTGGCCAACGTGCGCGAGCGGCTCCGCGTCATCTACGGGGCGACATCCCAGCTCACTCTGACCAGCGAGCCAGGCGCCGGCACGCGCGTCCGCCTCGAGATCCCCGAGCTCATCGCCGTCGAGCCCATCACGGCATGAGAAACTCCCAACAGCCGACTTCCAACTCCCAATCGGGCCTCGGTTTGGGAGTTGTGGATTTGGAAGTTGGGCGTTGAACATGGATACCCCCCTTCGTGTGATGGTCGTCGACGATGAGCAGCTGGCGCGCGACGAGCTGTGCTATCAGCTCGAGCGCGTCGGCGGCGTGGAGGTGCTGGCGCAGGCCGGCAACGGTCTCGAGGCGCTCACGGCGGCCGCCCGGCACGAGCTGGACGTCATCTTCCTGGATGTCCAGATGCCCGGCCTGACCGGCTTCGAGGTGGCCCGCCGGCTGCTGGAAGAAGACGAGCAGCCGCCGGCCGTCGTGTTCGTCACCGCGTTCGACCAGCACGCGGTGGAGGCCTTCGAGGTCAACGCGGTGGACTACCTGCTCAAGCCGGTGGATGCCCCGCGCCTGGAGCAGGCGCTGGCCCGGGCCCGGCGGCGGCTGAGCCTGGAGCGCCCGGGCGGCATGAACAACCAGCTGGAACGGCTGGTCAGGATGATGGAAAGCCGCCAGATCCGGCGGGACCAGGTCGCTGTCAAGGTGGGGGAACGATTTCTGCTCGTGCAGGCCGAGGAGATCATCTATGCCTCGCTGGCCGACGAGTCGATTAACATAGTGACAGGCCAGGTGTCGGGCACGTCCAACTACCGGACGCTCGACGAGCTGCAGGCGAGGCTGGACCCCGAGGTCTTCTGGAGGGTCCACCGGTCGCATCTGGTCAACATCAACAAGATCAAGGAGATAGTCCCTTGGTTCAGCAGGAATTACATCCTTCGGATGAAGGACACGAAATCGACGGAGATCCCGGTCAGCCGGGCTCAGACCAAGCGGCTTCGCGAGTACCTGAAGCTCTAGGCCCGGCCGAGCCGTTCGAGCCCGTCGCGCAGCCCGTGGAAGCGGCCGCAGCGTTCCCGGAGGCGGAGGAGGCCGCCGTGCTCCCCGTCGGCGCCGAGGCGGCCCCGGACATGCGGCTCATCATCGATTCGCCCTCTGCCGCGCTGATGCACCGGCTGGCGATCTGGCGCGACGAGGCGGTCGCCTGGTTCAAGACGCTCGCGTCCGCGGCGGTGTACGCCACGCTGATCGTGACGTTCGGCTTCCAGGTGGCGCGCGTGGAAGGCCAGAGCATGGCCCCGACCCTGTCGGATCAGGACCGCCTGATCGTCAACAAGCTGGCCTACCGGCTGGCGGAACCGCGTCGCGGCGATATCGTGATGCTCTATTACCCGCTCAATCCCGACAAGTCGTTCGTCAAGCGGGTCATTGCCGAGGAAGGCGACCAGGTCCGCATCGTCGAAGGCCGCGTGTTCGTCAACGACGTGCCGATGCAGGATGACTTCGTGCCGCCGGAGTACCGCAGCCACGACGACTTCGGGCCGTCAGTGGTGCCGGAAGGCTACTACTTCGTGATGGGCGACCACCGGAACAACAGCTCGGACAGCCGGCACTGGGGGTTCGTGCCGAAGAAGTACATCATCGGCAAGGTGCAGCTCCGGTGGTGGCCGATTCCAACGGCGCACATCTTCTGACCGATCGCTACTCGCACGTCGTTCGCGTCCTCAATCGCGTTCTCGTCCTCAATCTGGCCGTCGCGGCCGCCAAGATCGTCCTCGGGTACATGACGGGGGCGGTTTCGATCCTGTCGGACGGCTTTCACTCGCTCACCGATTCCGCCTCGAACGTCGTCGCGCTGGTCGGGGTCTCGATTGCGCGGCGTCCGCCGGACGAGAACCATCCGTACGGCCATCGCAAGTACGAAACGATGGCCTCGCTCGGCATCCTGATCTTCCTGGTCATCGTTCTGGTCGAGGTGCTCTCCGCCGCCTACAACCGGTTCATGTACGGCGGCGTGCCGCGGGTCTTCCCCGAAGGGATCGGGATCATGACCACGACGCTCGTCGTCAACCTGTTCGTGGTCTCGTACGAGCTGCGCGCCGCGCAGCGGCTGAACAGCGAAGTGCTGCGCGCCGACGCCAAGCACACCCGAAGCGACGTCTTCACGTCGGCGGCCGTGCTCGGCGCGCTCATCGGCGTCTGGTTCGGGTACCCGCTGCTCGATCCGCTGGCGGCGCTCGTCGTGGCCGCCTTCATCGCGCATGCCTGCTGGCAGATCGTGCAGGAGGCGTCGCGCATCCTGGGCGATGAGATCGTGATGCCGGAAGATGACATCCGCGCGGTGGTGGCATCGGTGCCGGAGGTGCTCGGCTGCCACCACATCAGGACGCGCGGCTCTTCCGATCACGTCTTCATGGATCTCCACGTCTGGGTCGACGGCGCGACCCCGCTCGAGGCGGCGCACGCCACCTCGCACATGGTCAAGGATCGACTGATGGCCCGCTTCCCCTCACTCGCCGACGTGGTCATCCATATCGAGCCTCCTTCACCAACAAATCCCAAATCCCAAATCTCCGCCTACGCCACAGGCTCCGGCGAGACCTCGCCGAAGCTACGCGAAGGCGGGCCAAATCCCAACGGGTAGCTGCCGTCACTTTGGGATTTGAGCATCCGGCCGACGCGAGATGCGCAAGGTGCACGTGATGCCGGAGGAAGCGGTCTCGACGCTGAAGGAGAATGCGGCATGGATCGCGAAGCGCGTGCCGGTGCTGGCCGGCAGCCTGATGGCGTGGAAATCTTATCGAGTTCGTACGTAGTGCCGGGCTTCCGCCTTCGCATGAAGCTTCGGCGGACCACCGTAGCCTTGGCGAAGGTGGTCAGCCCGGCTAAAGTCGATGCCTTTCGGATATTCGGCGCGGGCGGGCAGGGGCAGGGGCCGTGGGGGCGATCCCGTTCGGCGGCGCGGAAAGCACGCGCGTCCGGCCGGTGGATGGCGGCACACGTTGATCTGCCTGGCCATGTCGGCGGGATCTCGCCAACGGGTGCGTCTCCAAGCGCGTGTTTACCGGCGTCGCCTCATCGCGCCGCCTCAAGGGCTCCCCCCCACCCGCACCGTCCTCGCCGCGCGGTCCGGCGACCGGAGCCGGATTCGCGGCCCAGGGCCGTCCACACCGCCGCGGTCGGCGGCGACCTGCGAATATCCGACAGGCATTGGGCTAAAGCCGGGCACTACGTCGGTAGGGGCCGGACCGGCCGCCGCGCTTCTCCACCAGGCAGATCGCGCCAATCACCATCGTCTTGTCGACGGCCTTCACCATGTCGTAGATGGTCAGCGCCGCCACCGAGACGGCGGTGAGCGCTTCCATTTCCACGCCGGTTCGCGCGCTGGTCCGCACGCGCGCTTCAATCCGGTATCCGCGCGCGGTCGGCGCGAGCTCGACGCTCACATGCGTCAGCGGAAGCGGATGGCAGAGCGGAATCAGGGCGGATGTCTGCTTGGCGGCCAGGATCCCGGCCAGCCGCGCCGTCTGCAGCGGATCGCCCTTGGCTACGGCGCCGCGGCGAATCGCCCGCAGCGCGGCACCGCTCATCGTGATTTCGCCGTGCGCCACCGCTTCGCGCACCGTCACGGGCTTGGCGCCCACGTCGACCATCCTGACGCGGCCTTTGCGATCGACGTGCGACAGCTTAGCCACTCTCTTCTCCTTGCGCCAGGTAGAAGGAGAGGCTCTCGAGTGACACGGTCAGGTCCACGCTCTTGAGCTTCACCTCCGCGGGCACCTTGAGCGTGCCGGGCGAGAAGTTCAGGACCGCCTTGATGCCGGCTTCGACCACCGTATCGACCACGGGCTGGGCGTGCGGTGCCGGCACGGCAATGACGGCGATGTCGAACCGATCGCGCCTCGCCAGCCGCTTGAGATCCTTGATGTCGTAGATCGGCACGCCGCCGCGCGACTCGTGGCCGATCTTCTCGTTGGCCACGTCGAAGAGCGCGGCAATCTCGAACCCTTCCTGCCGGAAGCCCGGGTAATCGGCCAGCGCAAGGCCGAGGTTGCCGGCCCCCATGATGACGACGCGCAGGTGACGGTCCAGGCCGAGAATCTGCCGCAGGTGGCGCCGGAGATCCTTGACGTAATAGCCGACGCCGCGAACGCCAAACTCGCCGAAGTACGCCAGGTCCTTGCGGATCTGGGCGGCATTCAGGTGGAACTGCTCGGCGAGCGCCTGAGAAGAGATCGCCTGGACGCCGGCGGCATCGAGCTCGTTCAGGCAGCGCAGGTAAACCGAGAGGCGGTTTGTGGTCAGCTCCGACACCTGTTCGGACGCCTGCCTGCGCTTGTTCGGCTGATTCACAAGCTCCAATGCTACCATCCGCGCCATGCCGCCATCCACGCCGTACGTGCCCTCATCGGAATCGCCGGCGGAGTTCACCGCCAAAGCGATCGTGCTCGGCGCCGCCTTCGGCCTGCTCTTCGGCGCCTCGACCGTGTACCTCGGCCTTCGCGCGGGGCTCACCGTCAGCGCGTCGATTCCAATCGCCGTGCTGGCGATCTCGGTGCTGAAGCGGCTTGGCGGCTCCACGATTCTCGAGAACAACATCGTCCAGACCATCGGATCGGCCGGCGAATCGGTGGCCGGCGGCGTGGTGTTCACGATTCCGGCGCTCATCTTCCTGGTGCCGTACGGCCCCGAGTACTTCAACTACGTGCAGATCACGATGCTGACGCTCGCCGGCGGCATTCTCGGCGTACTGATGATGGTGCCGCTGCGGCGGGCGCTCATCGTGAAGGAGCACGGCGTGCTTCCGTACCCCGAGGGCACCGCCTGCGCGGAAGTCCTGGTGGCCGGCGAGCGCGGAGGCCGGCTGGCGGCGCTCGTCTTCGGCGGGCTCGGCATCGGCGCGCTCTGGAAAGCGCTGTCGTGGATCGTCAACCTGTTCCGGACCGAGATCGGCTATGCGATGTCGCGTACGAGCCAGTTTCCCAACGCGACGCTGGCGGTCGACATCTCCCCGGAGTACCTGGGCGTCGGCTACGTCATCGGGCCGCGGATTGCGGGCACGATGGTCGCCGGCGGCGTGCTGGCGTGGCTGGGGCTGCTCCCGCTGCTCTCCATCCTGGGGCAGTTCATCACGGAGCCCTTTCCGCCCATCCATCCGAACTTCGCGGTGAACCCGGCAACCGGCCGCCCGTTTCTGATTTCCGAAATGGATGCCGGACAGCTCTGGAGCGCCTACATCCGGTACATCGGCGCGGGCGGCGTGCTCGCGGCCGGAATCCTGACGCTGGTCCGGACGATCCCCACGATCGTGTCGTCGGCGCGCGGCAGCCTCCGTGAGTTCAGAGCCATGGCCGGCGGCGCCGGCCAGAGCCGGACCGAACGCGACATTCCCATGCCCGTCGTGCTGGGCGGCTCGCTGCTCCTGGCGCTCTTTCTCGCACTGGCGCCCGGGCTGCCGACGCAGGGCAACTTCTTCGCGGCCGTCCTCATCCTGATCTTCGGGTTCTTCTTTTCCACCGTGTCGTCGCGCATCACGGGACTCATCGGATCCTCATCCAATCCGATTTCCGGAATGACCATCGCCACGCTGATCCTGACCTGCCTGCTCTTTGTGGCGCTCGGATGGACCGGCGACATGTATTCGCCCGTTGCGCTGTGCATCGGCGCGATCGTCTGCATCGCCGCGGCAAATGCCGGCACGACGTCCCAGGACCTGAAGACCGGCTACATCGTCGGCGCCACGCCGCTCTACCAGCAGCTCGGGCTGATCATCGGCGTCCTGGCCTCGGGGCTGATCATCGGCATGACGACGCTCTACATGCACCAGGTGTTCGGGATCGGCTCGGCGGCGGTGCCGGCCCCCCAGGCGACGCTGATGTCGACGATCATCACCGGGCTGCTCAACCAGAACCTGCCATGGGGCCTGGTGCTCGTCGGCATCTTCATCACGGTGACGCTGGAGCTGTGCGGCGTGCACTCGCTGTCGTTTGCGGTCGGACTCTACCTTCCCATTGCGACGACGGCGCCGATCTTCGCCGGGGGCCTCGTGCGCGCCTGGGTCGACCGGAACGTGGGGCGGGTTCCGCGAAGCGGACCCGCCGAGTCTGACGTCGATGCCGGCACGCTGTTCAGCTCGGGGCTGATCGCCGGCGGGTCGATTGCCGGGATTCTGTTCGCCGTGCTGGTCGGCACGGGCCTGATCGGGCCGTTCGCCGCCATCGGAGCGGCGTTCCCGTTCTTCAACGCGGACTCACTGCTGGGCCAGCTCGCCAGCACCGCGCTCTTTGCCGGCCTGGCGCTCATCGTCGCCCGGATGGGAATGCGCAAAGTAGAATGATCGGGTGAGGCCCGGCCGCAGCCTGATTGTCGCCGCGCTGCTCGCTGCCGCCGCAGCGCCGCCGGCAAGCTTCGCCGGCGCTCGCCAGAGCGGAGGCGGGGCCCCTCCCCGCCGGCTGACCGCGATTGCGGCGCTCCGCCAGTATCCCGCGTACTTCCACCTGCAGAACGTGCTCGTGCACGGCGAGTTCGCCGGCGACGAGCCGGCCATCGTGCTGCGGGGCGGCGATCACGAGGTCACCGTCATCCTCAACGACGCCAGAACGCGCAGTGGGCTTGTCGAGGTGCGCGGGCAGCTGTTCGATCTGGGCCGGATGGATCCCGCCGACCCCCGGCTCGGCGCGTACCAGCACAAGCCGCGCGCCGAAGACTGGCCGCGGCCCGGCGAGGAGCTGGTGCTGAACGTCACGAGCGTGTCGGAAGGTCAGTACGCCGCGACGCCCTCGATCCGCGCGCTGGCGCTGCAGCCGTGGCGCTTCGTCGGGCAGAAGGTGACGGTCGCCGGCGAGTTCCGGGGCCGCAACCTGTTCGGCGATCTCCCGAGTGCGCCCGGGCGGAGCCGCTACGATTTCGTGCTGCGGTCCGCCGACGCGGCGATCTGGGTCACCGACCTGAGGCCTCGAGGCCGCGGCTTCGATCTGTCCGTGGATGCGCGTGTCGACACGGGCCGATGGCTCGAGGTGACGGGGACCGTCTCCGAGGATCGGGGCCTTGTGGCGGTGGCGGGGACCGCCCTTGCCGCGACGACCGCGCCCGAGGCCGAGACGCACGAGGAAGAGCCGCCGGCGCCCCCGCCGCCGCCCGAGCCCGGAGAGGTGGTGTTCAGCTCCCCCACTGAAGGAGAGACCGATGTCCCGGTGGCGGGGACCGTGCGCGTCCAGTTTTCGCGGGGGGTGGATCCGGCCTCGCTGCCGGACCGGATCCGTGTGACCTACGTCGGCTCCGCGGAGCCGCCGCCGCCGTTCACCTACACGTACGACGCCGCCGCCCGGGCGGTCGAGATCCGGTTCGCCAATCCGCTTCAGAGCTTCCGGACGATACGGGTGGAGATGCTCGAAGGGATCAGAACCTTCGACGGCGCGCCGGTGCAGCCATGGAATCTTACGTTCTCAGTAGGTGGATGACGGCTGCTTGCCGTCAAGTCCCAAGTCCCAAAGCGCGAAATGGCTCAAGAGAAGGTCCTTGTCTTTCTCGTTCTGACCTTCGCACTGAGCACGCCTTTCTACATCGGGATCATCTCTGCCGGCACCGTCAATGTCGCGGGTGGCCATCTTCGTAAACAGGTGAGGAGCTCGGATGGCACGGGCTTATTCCTGAACTTTACAAACTGACAGGGTATACGTGGGCCGCGGTTATCACAGGCCTTGCGTGGGCTCTCTTTCAGGATTTCTCAGGGAACAGTCCCGGCATCCACCGCGGTGCGAGCGCGGCGGGAAATGCCAGGAACAGTGGCGCGCGCGCGCTGTCCGACACCAGTACCCCGCGCTCCAGAAGCGTCGCGACGACGCGACGGGCTTGGCGATCGCTCATGCCCAGAAGAGCGGAGACATCTCCGCGGGGCAACTCACCACGGAACAAGATCGCTTCCAGAACCTGCCCCGCTTTGACCGGCAAGCTGTTCGCCCGCGCTTCTTCCTCGACCCAGAGCAGAATGCGGTCACGCAGCCGGTTGGGTTGCACCAGTTCCTCCATGAACCGGACCTGATCGAGACAAGTCTCGAGAAAGAAGCGCGTGAAGGCCGCAAGCGCCTCTTCGCTCAGCGCGCCCCGGCCGTCCAGATCATTGCGGCGCGTCGCATCGCAGGCTGCGAGGTGAGACTTGTAATTGTTTTCGCTTCGCGCGAGTCCACGCGCCACCGACCAGATGCCGCCCGTGCCGAGTGCTTCGAGCAAGACGGCATGCGACATCAGCCGCGCCACGCGGCCGTTCCCGTCCAGAAAAGGGTGAATCCAAAGCAGCCGGTGGTGAGCGGCGGCGGCGGTGAGAATCGTTTCAGACCGTCCCAATGCGCCGTAGACGTTTTCAAACCGAGCAAGAAAACGCGGGACAGCTCCCGGACTGATCGGGATGTGGCGTCCAACCTTCACGTCCCTGTGGCGCAGTTCGCCCGGCATGACAGTACGCTCTTCGCCGCTATCCGGGTCGTTGACTTTCAGGAGTTCCGCAGGCAACAGCTCGCCGAACCGCCGGTGGACCTCGACGATCCCTTGTGTGCTGACCGCACGTCCCGCCAGCCCCCCGCCGTCAATCCATCCCTGCACCGATACGTGCGCCTTGGCCTCAAGCTGCAGGTTGCGCTTCCCCGCGTCCGCACTGTAGTCGTTCTTCATCGCCCGCTCGATGTCGACCGGATGCGTGTCATGGCCTTCGATGAGGTTCGAGTAGTAGCAGTTCATCGCCCGAACGAGATCTGCCAGCGCCTTCACCACGCCCGGCGGGAGGCCCCGGCGAAAACCCGCGGAGGTGGCTGCTAGCTCAACGGCGAGGTCATTGAGCGCCGGCCGGTGAGGCGACCCCTCGGAGAGCACCAGTGGCTCCATAAGACCCGTTGTCTCGCCCCGGTCGATGGCCGCTTTGGTGTCCGCTCTGATGTCCGTAGACGAACAATCCATAACACATGTTTTAACAATTATTTACGGGCAATTCAACGGCTAATATGTCCGCTTTAATGTCCGCTTACATACGGATCGTCAGCACGATCATTCGCAATGCGGGCGGATGACTCAGTCTCTTTGGGATTTGGGATTTGGGATTTGATTCCTAGCCCCACAACGATCCCTGTCGCAGCAGCGCTTCCACCTCCTGGCGCACCCGGTCGATGAGCGCGTCGCGATCGTCGGCGGTGAGCCCGGCCGTCGGAATGGGCCGGCCGATCCGCACGCTGACGCGGACGGGACGGACGATCCGGCTGCCCTTGCGCATGGCCGCTCGCCCTCCCTGCACCGCCACCGGGACGATCGGGGCCTGCGCCTCGATCGCCATGATGAAGCCGCCCTTCTTGAAGGGCAGCAGCTCGCCGGTCCGGCTGCGCGTCCCCTCGGGGAATATCAGGAACGACCGCCCCGCGCGCAGCAGCGCGGCGCCGCGTGCGATCGATCGCATGGCGCTGTCGCGGTCGCCCCGCTCGATCGGCACGAACTCGCCGACGTCGAACACCGTCCCCATGATCGGGAACCGGTGCAGCTCCGCCTTATAGAGCACGTGCAGCTGCGGATGGAGCGCCTGGAACAGCACCGGCGGGTCGACGTTGCTTTCGTGGTTCGAGCAGAACACGACCGCCGAGCGCGGCACCTGACCTCTGCCCGCAACGCGGTACCGGATGCCGACCAGGGTCAGCCCGAGCCAGACTCCCGCGTGGCCGAGCGCATAGAGCCCGCGCGTCCACCGCAGCACGACCCCGATAAACAGGCCGATCGGCCCGACCACCGCAATGTAGGCCAGCAGCGCCACGTAGGTGACGACCGAACGCACGGCGCCAATGAATTCGGACATCGCCGGAAGATCCTCAGGACCTATTCTGCTCTGTGACTCTGTGGCCCGTCACGGCGAGGCAGGAAAAAAAACGCCCGGGAGATGAACCCCCGGGCGGCGAAGAAGGCTAAGGCAAGAGCGTGGCGAACAGGACGCCGGCGATCACGACGCGCGAGCGGCGCGCCGCGCCGGAGCAAGCCGCGCCGACGACAGCACGGTCGCCTTTACCGGCCTGGCGATCTTGGCGCGCGCGGAGGCACGGGCCATATTGCGCGCCTTGACCATGAAGCACTTTTCGAGGGCGTAATCCACTTTCTGTTCGATCTCGAGCGCCTTTTCGCGCAGCACCTCGGAAATCTCGGACACGATGAGCGCCCTGGCGCGATCGAGCATCCGCTTCTCGCGGAACGACAGGCTCTTCGACTTGCTCAGGAACGTGAGGCTCTTGAGCACGTCGGCCATGTCGTAAATCGAACCGGTGCGCATCTTGTCGGAGTTGTCCTTGAAGCGGCCCTTCCAGTTCTGGTGGTTGTCGATCCTGCCGTCGCCCAGCAGCCCGAACAGCCGCTCGACCTCTTCGTCCGTAATGGCCTTGCGAAGGCCCACGTTGTCGACATTCGCGACCGGAACGAGCACCGTAGTGTCATTCGACACGATCCGCAGGTGAAAGAAGCCGCATGTGGTCCCCAAAATGGTCTTCTCTTCGATCCGTTCGACGATTCCGAGCCCGTGATTCGGGTAGATGACCTTGTCGCCGATCTGGAATGTCACATTTCCCCCGTAGGAAGGTTGGTAGGACCGGTCTCGCGCCGGGTACTGCGCCAGTGAGTATAGCGCACTGGAAGGGCCCAATCAACGAAAATTGGCCGAAAAACTGCCGTTTTGCGCATTTCAACCCGGCGGTTTGACCGTTGGCTGCCGCGCGCCGCCCGCGTGGTTCGACGCGGTAACCCACGGAAAATCGGCCATTTGTGGGCCGCTGCCGGCGTGCCGGGACCGCACACCGGGCAGGCAATGGATGAGCAGACACATTGAGTCGTGTCATATCAGAGTCTGGCCCCTGGTCGGATAGAATCGCCCCCATGCCGCCCTGGGTGGCCATGCTTGCCACGGCGAGCTTCGCACTCCAGGCGTCAGCCCCCTTTGTCGCGACGCCGCCCGACGTCATCGAACGGATGTTTCAGCTTGCCGGAGTCGGGAGCGGCGATGTCGTGTACGACCTGGGATGCGGCGACGGCCGGATCGTGATCGAGGCGGCCAGGAGATATGGCGCCCGCGGCGTGGGGGTCGATATCGACCGTGTGCGCATCGACGAGGCGCAGCGGAACGCCAGGCTCGCCGGGGTCGGCCATCTGGTGTCATTCCGGGTCGAGGATGCGCTCACGACCGACGTATCGGACGCCACCGTGGTGACCCTGTATCTCGTGTCCGCGCTCAACGTGCAGCTGAGGCCGCGGCTGACCGCTCAACTGCGCCCCGGCGCCCGAGTCGTGTCGCACAACTTCCCCATGGGCGACTGGGACCCCGATCGCGTCGATGTCTTCACGAGCGCGGACGGACAGTCGAGAACGCTGTATCTCTGGATCGCCGATGCAAAGGCCGACCCTAGACAGTAGAATCCGCCCATGCCATCCCGCACCGCCGCCGTCGTGCTGCTCACCGGTATTGTCTTTGCGGCGTACGCCGCAGCCCAGGAATCTCGATCACCAGACAGAGTGCCAGCGTTCCGGGTGGACGCCGGGTGGCTGAAGCTTCCGCCGAAGTGGAAGTTCGGCGAGGTATCGAGCGTCGCCGTCGATGCCCGCGATCACGTGTGGGTGCTGCACCGCCCCCGCAGCGCGCCCGGCGACCCGGTGGCGCTCGCCACGCCGGCGGTTATCGAATTCGACCCGTCGGGCAGCGTCGTCCAGGCCTGGGGCGGACCGGGGGCCGGGTACGAGTGGCCGGAACGCGAGCACGGAATCCATGTCGATCACAAGGGCAACGTCTGGATCGGCGGCAACAACTGCCCCGCCCGCACGCTGCCGCTGCTCAAGACCGTATCCGACGACCAGCTCCTGAAGTTCACGGCCGAAGGCAAGCTCATTCTGCAGATCGGCCGCAGCAACCAGGGGAGCGGCAACCGCGATCAGCGCAACTTCCGGCAGGCCGCCGATGCCTTCGTCTACGCGAAGACCAACGAGGTCTTCGTGGCCGACGGCTACGGCAACCACCGGGTCGTCGTGCTCGACGCCGACACCGGCGCGTTCAAGCGGATGTGGGGCGCGTTTGGCAACACCTCCGTGGACCGGGAAACGTGCCCTCCGCCGACGGGACCACCCGTCGCCGACAACCGCGGCCCCGGCCCGGCGCAGTTCGCCATCGTCCACGCGGCGCGAGTGTCCAACGACGGCCGGGTGTACGTGGCAGACCGGGAGAATCGGCGCGTGCAGGTGTTTACGGCCGACGGCAAGTACGTCGCGCAGGTCGTGCTCGGGCCTGGGGCGCCCTTCATCAAAGGGCAGGTCTCGCCGGGATGCCTCGCCTTTTCCGCAGACCCGCAGCAGCGATTCCTGTATGTCTCCGGCAGTTCACAGATTGCCGTGCTGGACCGCCAATCGCTCGAGGTGGTCGGCGCGTTCGGAGGCGCGAACGCGCACCACATCGCCGCCGATTCGAAGGGCAATCTCTACACCGCCGAGACCGGCACGCGGCGCCTGCAGCGGTTCGTACGGGTGAATTAGGCGCGGGCGAGCGCCAGGTCGACGATCTCCGCGACGAGCTGGGTGTAGGTGCGGCCCGACTTGCGGGCCGCCATCGCGAATTCCGCCCGGGAGGCGAGCCAGGGATTGGGGTTGACCTCGATCACCTGAACGCGGCCATCCGGCTGCAGCCGCATATCCACACGGCCGTAATCGCGCAGCTCGAGCGCCTGATATGCCGCAATGGCGGTCTGCTGCAGCAGCTGCATGAGGTCATCCGTCAGATCGGTCGCGACGGCCGACTTGGTATCGCGGTACGCGCGCGTCCCTTTGCCCCACTTCACCTCGGCGGCGGCAATCCTCGGCGTTCCCTCCGGCAGCTTGGAGAGGTCCAGCTCGATGATCGGCAGCGCCTCCGGCTTGTCGTTGCCGAGCACGCCGACATACATCTCGCGCCCCTCGATGTACTCCTCGATCAGCACGGGCGAATCGAAATTCGCGTGGAGCCAGTCCATGCGTTCCATCAGCTCCCGGATCGAGCTGACGACGGCGCTGAACTCGATGCCGATCGAGCCGTCTTCCCGTGCCGGCTTGACGATGACCGGGAACTGCAGGTCGTGGGAGAAGTCGAGCCTGCCTCGATAGCACTTGGCGAAGGTCGGCGTATGGATCCCGTGGAAGGCGAAAATCTTCTTCGCGACGGCCTTGTCCTGCGCGAGTATCAGCCCGTGGCTGCCCGACCCAGTGTATTTCTTTCCGAGCAGCTCCAGGAATGCCGCGATCTTGAAGTCGGACGTGTCATCGTCGGCAAACGACTCCGCGAGATTGAACACCAGATCGCCGTCGACGCGTGCCAGCCCCAGCAGGCTCTTCTGCGTACCGTCGAGCTCGTACATCACGGGCTCGTGCCCGAGCTTGGCGAGCGCTTCGGCGACCTCCTCCTCCACTTCCTTCTTGTCGAGCGTGCGGACGACCGGCGCCTTGTCGCCTGACGCCGGCTCCTCGTCGTCATCGACGAGGACGCGATCGTAGAGCACGGCGATCCTGAGTTTGCTCACCACCTCTACGATACCTGTATCCGACGAATTTGTAGAGGCCCTACGTGTCGAATTTCCCGCGCGTCAGAAAATTCATCGCGAGCGTCGTGGTGAGCGCCGTGACCTCGACGAGATAGCGGGCTTCCTCGCCGAGCTCGCCCCACAGCTTCATCCGCTCGCACGTGCGGCAGATGGAATCGATCGACCCGCGCACGATGGCGCGCGGCACGCCGGTCCAGTACGTGATCTTGTCCACGAGCTCGGACCGATGCTTGTCCACGAGCGCGGCCGCCGGCTTGGACTCCCGGCGCCGGCGTGTCAGGAAAATCTGCGGCAGGTGGGCGTCGAGCGCGATATCGATGCGCGCCTGCCGCTCCTGAGCGGCCTTCTCATAGAACTGCTCGACGGTCACGCCGATGTCCTCGGGCGTGATGTCGACCTCCCCGGTCTTCACGATCGGCTCAACGTCGGCCAGGGCGCGGGCGACGCGCTCGACGTACCGCAGCTTCTGCAGCACCGGCCACCCCTTGTAGCGCCGTCGCCAGGCGCTGCGGGGCGTCAGCCACACCGCGAAGGTTTCCGCGAAGTCTTCGTCCGGATGCTTTTGCGCGTACCACCCCTCGATGTGGCGAACGTAGTGGCGGCTGAACGGAACCGGGCGATAGTCCTCGCGGTACGGACGGAAGAAGGGGCCGAACAGCCGGCGCCACTCCGGCGTCGTGTAGAGCCGGTAGGCATAGTTGAAGACGTGGCCGGCCTCGTGCCGCATGTACATCATGACCTGCCGGTCGGTTTCGAGGGCGTCGACCGCCTTTTCGATCGTCCGCAGCTTCGGATCGGCCAGGTAGAAGGGGATCCCGAGCACCGGCTGCTGGTCGGGACAGCCCCACTCATCGGTGAGATAGCAGACCGGCCGGAACTTCTTCAGGACCCGTCGCTCGAGCTCGTGATAGAGCTGGCGGATATATCCTTCAACCGGAGAGCCTTCGACGCGAAGACCAAGCTCGCTGACCTTCTTCCCCAGCACGCCGCGAATTTCCGGGTCGAGCGACTCGAACTTGACCACACCTGGATGATAGTCGGTAGCTGGTGGCCGGTAGGTGGTAGGTGGACGCCGGTAGCTGGTAGGTCGCTGAGGTTGGCGCGGTCGATGCAACGAACGGTTCAGGTTCTATGCCGGAAGTACCCCGATCGCCCGAACCGGTCACGCCGCGGAAGTCGACGCCTCCGTCACCGCACCCGTCGCCGCACCCGCCGGAGCGGCGCGCCACGGATGAGGACGGCCGCGGCGCCCGGCCGGAGGAGGCGCCGCAGCCCGAAGAGGAAAAGCGGATCGAACGGTTCGCCGAGCGCTAGCGGCTTGACTTGTGGCCCACCTCCCGCCGCACCTGCGGGTCCTTCTTGAGCTCCTTGCTTTCACCTCGTCGGCGCTCGTTGATACGCATGAGAACAAGGCGTCCAAGACACGTACCACCGACCCCATTTACGACGCGCATTCGCCGTCCATCACCTCTGGCGCAAACACCTGGCTCTCGCCGAGGTCGATGAAGTCGTCTGCGGTGGTCCGGTCGGGGCTCAGGTCGGCGAGGTCTCTCAGCGCCTCCGTCACCGCGGCCGGGTCGAGCCTTCGGAAGAACGCGCCGAGCGGCTCCTGCTCGCTGTCGCGCTGCTCGCGGTACAGCGCAACCAGACGGTCGACCGCGTCGGTCAGACGATGGACCGGAATCTTCGAGACGACCTTGCCGAAGTGAGCGCGGTCACGTGATACCCCGCCGCCCACGAGAACGAAGTACTGCGGCACGGCTTTCCCCGCCAGCTTGCGCACGCTGCCCTGGAAACCGAGCGCGGCAATGTGGTGCTGGCCGCAGCCGTTCGGGCACCCGCTGATCTTGATATCGCCGGACGGGACGGCCGCCACGAGCTCGGGATGCGCATCGAGGTGCTCGGTGAGCACGCGGCCGAGGCCGCGCGACTGGGTCACGGCGAGGCGGCACGTCTCTGCCCCGGGGCAACTCGTCACATCGGCAATCGTGCCCGCCTGTGCTGCGCCGACCCCCGCGGCCTTCAGCCGCTCGTACAGCGGCAGAACGGCGGCGGCCGGCACCCATCGGAACACGACATTCTGGTCGATCGTGAGCCGGACGGTGCCGTCCGAGTACGCCTCGGCAAGGTCGGCAAACACCTGGGCCTGGCCGGCCGTGAAGTCGCCAAGAGGGAGCCGGGCGGTGACATACGCATACCCGGACTGACGCTGGCGGCGAACGTTGCTCCGTGCCCACGTCGCATATCCGTCCGGCAGCGTCTGCAGCCGCACGGTGCCCGGTACGATCCCCGGCCCTTTGACCGGCGTCTGCGCCAGCGTGGCGGCGGCCTGCGGGCTGAGTGGCGACGGTTTGGGCCAGTCCGGCGCCTGCTCCACCGGTGGGGCGTCCACCGGGAACGGAAGCCGCGCGCCTCCCTCGGCACGGAATTCGGTCAGCGCCTCTTCGAATCTGGCGCGGTACCCATCCCAGCCGAGCGATCGGATGAGGAACTTCATCCGGTTCCGCTGCATGTGCTTGCGGTCGCCGAAACGATGGAACACCCGGACGACCGCCTCGGCGACATTGAGCATCTCCTCAGCGGGCAGGAAGTCGTACAGGAGCGCGCCCGTGTTCACGAGGATTGCCGTGCCGCCGCCGACCGTCACGCGGAACCCGCGCCGGCCGCCGACAATGCGTGCCTGCCACCCGATGTCGTGGATCGCCGCCACCGCATGGTCCTCGGGGCAGCCCTCGAAGGCGATCTTGAACTTGCGCGGGAGCGAGGCCGACAGCGGATGCCGGAGGAAGTAGCGCGTCATCGCCTCTGCGTACGGGGTCACGTCGAAGATCTCGTCCTCGGCGACTCCCGCATAGGGGCAGGCCGTGATATTCCGCACGGAGTTGCCGCACGCCTCGCGCGTGGTCAAGCCGGTGTCGGCGAGCGCCCGCATGGCGGCCTCGACGTCAGGGAGCGGCACGAAATGAAGCTGGACGTTCTGCCGGGTGGTGACATGCCCGAAGCCGCGCGAGTAGCTCGTCGAGACGCCGGCGACGGCGCGCAGCTGCGCGGACGTCAGGATTCCCTGCGGCACCTTGATCCGCAGCATGTGAACCGCCTCGGGCTGCCGCTGGCCGTAGGTGCCGCGCACGAGGCGGAACTTCCGCCAGTCTTCCGCCGAAATCTCGCCGCGCTCGTATTTGCCGAGCACATCGACGAACTCGTCGATGTCGTGTTCTTCGGCAAACGACAGGCGGCCGCGGCCGACGGTGGTTTGATCAAGGACGCCCATACTTCACCTCTCCAAGAATGGGGTCGGCCTGAAAATGGGGTCGGGAGTCATTCTTCGAGAGCAGCACCGTCTCCCTCCGTGCCCGTCTTCGAAGAACGACTCCCGACCCCATTCTTGACGACCCCATTTTTCAGCGCTGCCTGAATCCTGACGACCTCGCCAATCACGAGCACGCCGGCGGCCCCGGCCGGCGGCGCCGCGCCGCCCATCTCATCGAGCCTGCCGATCCATGTCCACTCGCGCGGCGTTGACGCGTCGCAGATGATGGCCGCCGGCGTGTCAGAACGCCATCCGTGAGCCATGAGCTGATCCGCCAGCCGGCTGCGCGCATCCAGGCCCATCATCATCACCACCGAAAGGGCGTTCGGCTGAACCGATTCGAGCGCACGGTTCACCGACTCGACCGTATGTCCCGCCAGCACGAGGAACCCCGAGGCGACGCCCCGATGCGTGAGCGGGATGCCGGCCAGCTCCGGCGCCGCCACCGCGGTCGTCACGCCCGGCACCACTTCGAACGGGACCCCGGCTTTCGCGAGCGCCAGCGCCTCCTCGCCCCCGCGGCCGAAGACGAACGGATCGCCCCCCTTGAGCCGTACCACGTGCTTGCCGCGGCGCGCCGCCCGGATCATCAGGCGATGAATCGTCTCCTGCGGCACGCTGTCACGGCGCGCGCGCTTGCCGACACAGAAGCACTGCGCGCGGCTGCGCGCCCGCAGCGCGGCGGCATCGACCAGCGCGTCGTAGAGGACGAGGTCCGCGTCCTCGATCAACCGCAGCGCGCGTCTGGTCCAGAGTTCCGGGTCTCCCGGACCAGCCCCGACCAACGACACAACACCCACGCGGTTGGGAGTTGGGAGTTGGGAGCTGGGAGTTAGGTAGATCCTGTTCAGGATCTCGAGCAGCTGCGGGCGCCGCTGTTCCATCGGCACCTGCTGCTCCTTCCAGGTGCGCCGGGCTGCATCCGCCGCGGTCAGCCATTCGTCGAGGTCCGCGGGGAGCCATGCCTCCAGCGCCTCGCGAAGCAGGCCGGCGAGCGCGGGCGCGCGGCCATCGGTCGAGATCGCGACCGTGACACCGTGGCGGCGCACAACGCCGCCGAGGTACGCCGTCGCATGCTGCGGATCGTCGACGGCGTTGACGAAGATGCGCCGCTCGTCCGCGGCGGCGCGTGCCCGGGCGTTGATCTCAGGCGTCGCCGCGGCCACCACCCACCACGCACCGTCGAGGTCGCGCTCCTCAAAGGGGCGGCGCAGGATCGTGACCGGGCGCTCCTCGATCGTCGGCACGACGTCCGGCGCGACCACGGTCACATCGGCGCCGGCAGCGATGAGGGCGTCGAGCTTGGCGGCGGCCACAGGACCACCGCCCACCACGACGACGCGCCGCGAGGCGAGACTCAAAAAGGCTGGAAACATCGCTCAAAAACAAAACCCGGGACGGGGGTCCCGGGCTTTCGATCTGCTCGTGTTGTCGGGCCGTCTTACGCGGGACCCGCACGGCGGACCGAGAGCGCCGGGACCGAAGTCCCCGTACAACAACAGGCGCACGCACAGCCGCACCGCATCACCACGTGGGGAATTTTACAGGTAGAGGGGGCAAGGGGGCAAGGGCCTAACCCCTGTCCCCTACCCCGATCGCCGCCTCCCCGAAGACCCGCTCGAAATCGGCCAGGCTGCGTCCGATGCGCGTCGGCCGCGCGACGCGGTCGGACATCACCTCTGCCGTCTTGTACCCGTTGCCGGTAATGCACACGACGACAGACTGGTCGGGCTTGATGACGCCGCGCTTGATCAGCGTTCGTGTGACCGCGAGCGTCGTGCCGCCCGCGGGCTCCGTGAAGATGCCCTCGGTTCTGGCCAGCAGCTGGATCGCGTCGAGAATCTCCTCGTCGCTCGCCATCGCCCCCGCGCCTCCGGTCTCGGTGACCACCCTCACGACCTGGAACCCGTCGGCCGGATTGCCGATGGCCAGCGACTTCGCGATTGTGTGGGGCTTCACCGGCTCGGGGAACTCGAGACCCGCCTCGAGCGCGCGGATGACCGGCGCCGACCCTTCCGGCTGCGCCGCGTGAATTCGCGGAAGCGCGCCGCTCACCAGCCCGACTTCGCGCAGCTCACGGAAGCCTTTGTAGATGCGCGGCAGCAGCGTGCCTCCGGCGACAGGCGAGACGACATGATCCGGGAAGCGCCAGCCGAGCTGCTCCGCAATCTCGAACCCCATCGTCTTGGCGCCTTCGGCGTAGTACGCGCGGAGGTTGATGTTGGCAAAGCCCCACCCGTACCGATCCACAATCTGCGTGCACAGCCGGTTGACGTCGTCGTAGTTCCCTTCGACGGCCACAACCTGCGGACCGTAGATGGCGGCGCCGAGGATCTTGTTGGGCTCGAGATCGTGGGGAATGAACACGTAGCACGAGAGGCCGAGACGTGCGGCGTGCGCCGAGACGCTGCCGGCCAGATTGCCCGTCGACGCGCACCCGAACACCTGAAACCCGAGCTCCACGGCGCGCGTGGCGGCAATCGAGACGACCCGATCCTTGTACGAGAACGTCGGATGATTGACCGAATCATCTTTGAGGTACAGCTCGTCGACGCCCAGCTCGCGCGCCAGGCGTGTGGCGCGCACGAGCGGCGTGAAGCCCGAGCTGAAGCCGGTCCGCGGCTCCTTGACGGGCAGCAGCTCCAGATACCGCCAGAGCGAAGGCGGCCGCGCCTCGATGACCGCGCGCGTCAGCACACCGCGGATCGCGGCGTAATCGTAGGAGACCTCGAGCGGCCCCAGACACTCGGCACATACCCACGAGGCTTCGGCCGGATACGTCGCCCCACAGAGATGGCACGTCAGACCGGCGACGTACTTCATACCGTTCTCCCATGGCCGGCGAAGGCCTCCTTCGCCGCATGCGCCGGCTGGTGCACGCGGAGCGTCCGGACAGTTGCCGGACATCCGGCCCTCTGATAGGTCGCCCCGACCACCTGCTCCAGCCGATCGAAATCCCGTCGAGCCAGGATCGCCGTCGACGGCCCGGCGCCCGACAGAAACGCGCCGAGGATCTCGGGATCGTCCAGCGCCAGAACCGCGGCAAGCTGCGGCACCAGCGCCGCCCGGGCGGGCTGGTGCCAGCGGTCCTGCGCGGCCTCGCGCAGCCGGCCGTACTCGCCGCTCTGCAGCGCGTGCACGAGCGCCAGCACGCGCTGGAGGTTGAATACGGCATCGGCCCGCGGAATGACGTCCGACAGCGCCGCGCGCGCTTTCGAAGTCGACAGGCCGGCGGCCGGCGTCGCCACGATCAGCCGCAGCTCGTCGGGCCAGTCCCAGCGCAGCGCCTCCGGCTCCTGCCCCTGGCGCTCGATAACCGAGGTCAGCCCGCCCAGCAGCGCCGCCGCGGCGTTGTCCGCGTGCCCTTCGAGCGACGCGGCAATCGCGAGCAGCACGCCGTCGGGCAGCGGCCGGGTCACGCGCTCGAACACTCTGAGACCGGCCACCACAGCCGCCGCGCTGCTCCCGAGCCCCGCCGCCATCGGAATGTCGCTCTCGACGGTCACCGTCACCGACGGCACCTTGAGGCCCGTCCATCTGGCCGCGGCCTCAAACGCCCGCTCGACGGCGTTCCGGCCACGAACCGGAGGCGAGCTCTCAGATACCGATAGCGCCGTTCCCCCATCCGCTCGCACGTCCACGATGCGGACGCGCAGATAGAGCTGCACCGCCACAGCGAGCGTGTCGAACCCGCCTCCAAGATTGGCGACGGAGGCGGGAACACTGATGTCTGAAATGCTCTTAAATGACACGAACTACAGAAGATACCACGATCAGTCGCCCAGCAGCATGGGGAGGGCCAGCGGCGGCTCGGCGTTGAAATCTGAGCGGCCGATCTCGTGCAGCGCCGTTTTCAGCGGGGCCTCCTGGCAGGCCTCCACCGTAATCACGAACGGAAGCGCGTCCTTGGGATACCCGGGCTCCTGCAGCACGGCATCCAGGTTGATGCCCTGCCGGGCGAGCGCGGCGGCAATCGACGCCAGAATGCCCGGCCGGTCCCGCACGACGAACCGGAGGTAGTAGGGACGCGCCGGAGGCGGCGTGATCGTTCCGGCGGGCCATTCTTCGCTCCGCTCGTGGGTGCGCTGCGTCAGCGAGAGCAGGTCCGAGACGACCGCGACCGCGGTGGCCGGCCCGCCGGCGCCGGCGCCGCTGAAGCTGTTCTCGCCGCCGTAGTGGCCGGCGATCGTCACGACGTTGTTGGCGCCCATGTTCAGGCCGAAGTTGGAGCCGCGAAGCACCAGCGCCGGACCCACGAATGCATGGAACCCCCCGTCACTGGTCCCGACCATCGCGATCTGTCGTATGGTGCACCCGAGCTGACGGGCGTACCGGAAGTCGGCGGCGGAAATGGACCGGATCGACTGACGCGGGATGTCGGCCAGCCGCAGGTGGCGCCGGAACGCAATCCCGGCCAGCACCACGATCTTGGCGCCCGCGTCGTCACCGTCGATGTCGGCGCTTGGATCCGCCTCGGCGTATCCCAGACGCCGGGCGTCGTCCAGGACGGCGCTCATCGGCTCGTCGCCGGCCGCCATGCGGCTGAGCACGTAATTCGACGTGCCATTCAGAATGCCGGCCACGCGCAGCAGGCGATCGCCCGCGAGCCCTTCGCGGACGCCATGGATCAGCGGGACGCCGCCGGCGACGGCCGCCTCGAACCGGAGCTGCGTCCCTTTGGTCGCGGCCAGATGCAGCAGCTCGGGCGCGTGTGCCGCCAGCAGCATTTTGTTGGCCGTCACGACCGCCACGCCCTGTGTCAGGGCGCGGCGCACCCAGGTGCCGGCCGGCTCAAGACCGCCGATGACCTCGACGACCGCATCGGGCTTCGAGGCAAATACGTCGTCCACGCTCTCGGTCCATGTCACCGAGGGCGGCACCCACGCGCTTCGCTTGCGGGCGACATCGCGGTTGAAGATGTGCGTCAGCTGAACGCGGTCGGCGAGGTCGGGTCGGTCAACGAGAATCCGGGCGACGGCAGCGCCGACGGTCCCGAACCCCAGGAGGGCGGCGCGGAGCGGTTGTGCGGTCATCGTGAAGGCGAAATCAAGGCTACCATGGCTACTGGCATGTTCACGGTTGGAGTCATCCAGGACCACGCCGACGCGGACGTTCCGGGCAACGTCCGGCGTGCCGAACGCCTTGTCCGTGAAGCCGCGCGGCGCGGCGCGCAGATTGTGTGCCTCAAAGAGCTGTTCAACGCACCGTACTTCTGCAAGTCCCAGCAGTGCGATCGGTTCGACCTCGCCGAACCGATTCCGGGGCCGACGACCGACGCCATGCAGGCGGTTGCCCGCGAGCTGGCCGTCGTCGTGATCGCGCCGATCTTCGAGCGTGAGGCAGCGGGCCTCTACCGCAATTCCGCGGCCGTGATCGACGCCGACGGAAGCCTCCTCGGGGTCTATCGGAAGATGCACATTCCAGACGACCCGCTCTACTACGAGAAGTACTACTTCACGCCGGGCGACGGCCACTTCGACTACCACGGCGAGCAGGCGGGCGAAAGCGGCGGGTTCAAGGTCTGGAAGACGCGCTATGCGACGATCGGCGTGCTGATCTGCTGGGATCAGTGGTTCCCCGAAGCGGCGCGCATCACGGCGCTGATGGGCGCCCAGGTGCTGTTCTATCCGACCGCGATCGGGTGGCATCCTGCTGAGAAGGATGCATGGGGCCAGGCACAGGTCGACGCCTGGCGGACGATCCAGCGGGCGCACGCGATTGCCAACGGCGTCTACGTCGCCTCGCCGAACCGGATCGGCCACGAGGCGGAGCCGGGCACCAACGGCATCACGTTCTTCGGCCACTCCTTCATTGCGGACCCGTTCGGCCGGTATGTCGCCGAAGCGGGTGCCGACGAGGAGATCGTCATCGCCCGGTGCGATCCGGCGCTCATCGAGAGCGTGCGGCGCAACTGGCCGTTCATGCGCGACCGCCGGGTAGACGCCTACGGCCCGATTCTGAAGCGGTACCTCGGAACGGACGAACCACGAAGCTCACGATGATCACGGAGAACACGAAGGTGGTTGATCAGGGTTCGTGCCCTTCGCGATCTTCGTGACCTTCGTGGTTTGATTCACGCCCATGCGCATGCCCGCGGAGTGGGAGCCGCACCGCGCCACCTGGATTGCCTGGCCGCACCATGAGCCCGACTGGCCCGGCAAGCTTGCCGCGATTCCCTGGGTGTACGCGGAAATTGCCCGCGTGCTCGCAGAGCACGAACCGCTCGAGATCCTCTGCCACAGCCGCGATGTCATGGCCGGAGCGCGCGTGTCGCTCGAGGCGCACGGCGTTCGCCGCGACCGGCTGACGCTGCACGTGGTGCCGACCGACCGCGTCTGGCTGCGCGACTCGGCGCCCATCGGCGTCATCGGCGACAACGGCGATGTCGTGCTCCTCGACTGGGCGTTCAACGCCTGGGCGAAGTACCCCAACTGGCAGCAGGACATGGAAGTGGGCACCGCCATGGCGCGATTCACCCGCCTGCGGCTCGAGACGCCGGCACGCGCCGACACCGGCGAGCGGATTGTGCTCGAAGGAGGTGGCATCGACGTGAACGGGCAGGGGCTCCTCCTCGTGACGGAGGAGTGGCTCCTGAGCGACGTCCAGGTCCGGAACCCCGGCCTCACGCGCGCCGGCTACGAACAGATCTTCAGGGAGTGGCTCGGCATCCGGCAGACGATCTGGCTCGGCGAAGGGTGCGTCGGCGACGACACACACGGGCATGTCGACGACGTGGCGAGATTCGTGGCGCCGGATATCGTGGTGGTCGCCGTCGAAGACGATCCGTCAGACGAGAACCATCGCCGGACAATGGACAACCTGCGGCGTCTGCAACATGCGTCGGAGACGTCCGGTGCCGGTCCGCTGCGCCTGGTGAAGCTGCCGTTCCCGCGTCCCGTCATCATGGACGGGATGCGGCTGCCGGCCAGCTACTGCAACTTCTATGTCGCCAACGGGCTCGTGCTCGTCCCGACCTTCAACGATCCGCAGGACCGGATCGCGCTCAACACGCTGGCCGAGCTCATGCCGCGCCACCGCGTCATCGGCATTCATGCCGTGGACCTGGTGTGGGGCCTCGGCACGATCCACTGCCTCACGCAGCAGGAGCCGGCGCGACAGTCGTAGTGCCTGGCTTTAGCCGGGCTGACCACCTTCGCCAAGGCTACGGTGGTCCGCCGAAGCTTCATGCGAAGGCGGAAGCCCGGCACTCCGTACGGACCGATTACGGTCGAATCGCGAGCGACACCGCGACCGCACGCCCGGGCATGGCAACGCCCAGCACCTCCTGATAGGACGCGTCGGTGAGGTTGGTGCCTTCGATGCCGACCTCGTAGACGCCGAACCGCTTGCTCACGCGCACGTCCGCCACGAGATAGTCGGATTCGCCGGTCGATCTCGTCCGGTGCTTGTACTCGAGCCGTGGACCGACGCGCAGGCCGATAGGGGCCGGTATCGACGCGGCGACCGCCAGACTGTGCGGCGCATAGTCGAGCACGTACTTCGACAACTGCGTCACTGCCGCGGCGCGGACATCGAGCCTCGTGTAGCCGGCCTGGACGAACGAGCCGTCCGCCAGCGTCCGGCGCATCGTCACTTCTACGCCGATCGTGTCGACGTCGCGCACGTTGTACGTACGCCAGCGCTCGGACGTGTTCGGCCGCAGCCAGTCGATCACGTCCTCGTCGAGGCGGCCGAAGATCGTGCCGGAGAGCATCCACCGCTCGTCGAGCAGGATGTCGGCGCCGGTCTCGCCCGCCCAGGACGTTTCGGGCCCGACCTCGGGACGCGCCCAGTTCGCAGGATCCGAGTAGAAGCGCTCGGTGAACGTCGGAACGCGGAAGGCGCGCCCCGCCGACGCGCGCAGCCGGAGGGCACGCCCGGGCCACCAGCCCACGCCGACCGAGGGGCTCCAGGCCGTCCCGAACTCCGTGTAGCGATCGACGCGGACGCTGGCGTCGACCTGCGTGCTGGCACCCGCCGTCACGCGCCACTCCCCGAACGCGCTCACGCGGCGCGTGTCGTGGTCGCCGAGGTTGGTGGAGCGCAGCCAGTCCGACCCGGCCTCGATGCCGGCCGTCAGGGACCCTCGGCTGCCGGTGCTGCGGGAGCCGCGAACGGCGCCCAGGACCGCATGCGTACGGTGGCGGTTTTCGGCGACGCCCGGCCGGCGGACATCGAACAGGAAGTGATCGCCGTGGGTGCGATACGACAGATTGCCGCCGACCTGCCACCGGCCCCACATGCCGAAGCGCCGATCGGCGGCGACGAGCGTCTGATTGGTCCATTCGTGTGAAGGCGCATTGCCGTAGAACCCGTTCGCACCGAAGTCCTTCCACAGGTACGACGCGAGGATCTGCCCTTCGCCTCCAAACGACGTTCGCGAGCTGAGTCCCGCCACTGCGTAGTCGCGCTCGAACATGAACCCGCCGGAACGCTCCGCCGAAGCGGCCAGTACCTGCCGGATGGCGCCCCGCGCGGCGCCGACCTGCCCGCGTGCGCTGGCCAGCCCGAAGCTGCCGGCAGCGGCCGATGCCGAGAAGGCCGGCGCGCTCGATCGCGTAATCACGTTGATCGTGCCGCCGAACGCGTCGGCGCCGAAGAGCGACGACCCCGGACCGTGCAGCACTTCGATGCGCTCGACGGCATCGAGCGGGATCGGAATGTCGCCGTTGTGGTGCCCCGACTGCGCGTCGTTCAGGCGCACCCCGTCGACGAGCACGAGCATCTGGCCGAACCCGGCGCCACGGACGGCGAAGTCGGTCTGAATGCCCCGTTCGCCGCGCGCGCGCACGTCGACCGATCCGGCGATCCGCAGCACGTCCGCGATGCTGTGAACCGGTAGTCGCTCGATCTGGTCACGCGTAATCACCGTGACGGTGCGCGTGATCGAGCCGAGCTCGACCGGCACCGCGGCGGCGGTCACCACCACATCCTGCCGGTACGGTCCCTGCGCGGCCGCCGGCGCCGCCAGAAGGACACTGAAGATGAGAACGGATTTGCGCATGGTGTGTCCGGGTCGCGGTCTTACCGCCAACGGATCAGCGCCAACCCCGCTGCCACGAGTGTGAGCCCGGCGATGCGGATCGCAGACACCCGCTGCACCGGCATGCCGAGCCAGCCGTAATGGTCGATCAGCACGGAAGCGAAGATCTGTCCCAGGATCCCGGCGGTCGCCACCAGGGCCGCGCCCAGCCGATGGGCTGACAGCAGCGCCAGGAAGACATAGGCGAAACCGCCGAACCCGCCGAGCCATACCCACCACGGCGCGCCGGCCATTGCAGCGGTCGACGGCAGAGGGGCGCGGCCGGCCGCGATCCCGAGCAGGAGCGCCGTCAGTCCCGTCGCGGTCGTCACCGCGAAGGAAATGTTGGTGGCCCACAGGCCGCTGCCCGTCACCAGGCGGAGCTGTGCATTCATCGCCACCTGCGCCGCGACCGCGGCGCCGGCGGCAATCATCAGAAAGACGTACACGCTGGTCATTGGCCCGATGATCGCATGGATAGGCGGCGTGTACGCCCGTCATGACGCTCTCGCGCCTCCCCGGTGTCGACGAGGCAAGCGGGGTCGCGGTGAGCGGGTGGACAGCTCTTTGTCGTGTCGAAGGAGAACGCGGGCACGACCGCGCTCTATCGTGCACCGCTCGGTGCGAACGCCGCACGGCTCGAAGCCGTGGCAAGGCTGCCGGTGGGGCGCATCACCGGTGGGGACGTGTCGCCGGACGGTGACTGGGTCGCCATGCGAACGAATCAGGAACTGCTGCTCTACCGAACGGCCAGCTTGACGGGCGGAAAGCGGGCCGAACCGCGTCGCTTCGAGCTGGCATCGGTCGCAGAACCGCAGAGAGAAGGGGTGGCGATCGGAGCCGACGGACTGATCTACCTGGTGGGCGAAGGGGGTGGCGGCGGCGGTACGCTGGCCACGATCCGGTGCTCGCTCCGCTAGAGCTAGTGCCGGCGGAACCGGCCCACCCCCATCGCGGCCGCCGCCCCCACCGCCAGCAGCGACCCCGAAAAGCTGAGCAGTGCGCCCATCTTGGTCTGATCGAGCAGATTTCCAGGCGGGAAGGCGGCGGTGGCAAAGAAGAGGGCCACGGTAAAGCCGATGCCGGCGATGAGGCCAACCACCGTCATGTCACGCCAGGTCACACCGGCCGGCCGGCGCAGCCCGCCCGCCACGCACAGCGCGGTGAACAGCACGATGCCGATCGGCTTGCCGAGCAGAATGGCGGCCAGGACGATCCATGTCCCGGGCCCCACACTCGTGATCCCGACACCTGCGTTCACGAGGCCGAAGAAGAAGAGGATCAGCTGCACCGGCAGCTTCCACCAGTGCTCGAACTGGTTGAGCGTGTCGTGCAGGTAGGGCGCGTCGACGAACAGGCCGGGGTCACGCCTGGCGTGCGGGAGGAACGGGATGATCGGCACAAGGGCGAGCGCCGGGTGCAGCCCGCCCAGATAGAACGCCACCCACGATACGAGGCCGGCGCCCGCCACGTACGGCCAGAAATTCTTCGTACGCCCGCGCTTCAGCCAGTGGGCGAACCCCATCGCCATCGCGAGCAGCACACCAAATTCGAGGGGACGGAGCGCCCCTGTCGGATAGAAGACCGCCAGGATGATCAGCCCGAGCGCATCATCGGCAATCGCGAGCAGGAGCAGGAATGGGATGCCAGGATGGCTGGGACCGAGCACCACGCGCGCGACCAGATAGCTGAACGCGATGTCGGTGGCGGACGGAATGGCCCAGCCCCGCATCAGCTCGGGGACGCCCGTCGCGACGACCAGCGCAATGTAGATGGCCGCAGGCCCGACCATGCCGCCGACGGCGGCCAGCATCGGCACCGACGCGCGCCTCGGGGAGTGAAGCGCGCCGCCGGGAGCGGTCGCTTCGACGACCTCCTTGGTGGCCAGGGCAAAGAAGAACACCATCGCGACGTCGTTCACGACGAAGTGCAGCGCGTGCGCGAATTGTTCGTAACTGTCGTGGGCGAGGTTGGCCCAGACGAGCGCGGCAGTGGCGCCCGCGATCAGCAGGCCGGAGTTGTCGATGAATCGTCGCAGCACGGCGTGGCCCTTCGACTCGCTTCGCTCGCTCAAGGCATTCGACTCGGCCTCCATGAGCGAGGCGCATTGCGACAAGCGTGGGCCGAGTCGAATGGTGCCGGAGGTGGGACTCGAACCCACACGGGGGGTGAACCCCACCGGATTTTGAGTCCGGCGCGTCTGCCAGTTTCACCACTCCGGCGGCAGTGTGGAAACGCTTCAGTATACTGTGCGCCCCTCCTGCACCGCAGAGTTTCCCTCCTTCCTTCCGCTCAGCTGGATAACGGCCGCGCTCGGCGAGGCACACAAGATGCACCGCTCATCACAGCGGCCGAGGCCGCCGCCAGCGAACCCTACGCTGCGCAGCGCCCCAGATCATCTGCGGGCGCATCGAAGGAGGACCGAAGCATGACACGCATCAAGATAATGGTGACCGCGGTGGCGTTGACGCTCTTTGCGGCGTCGGCGCCGAATGTCGCGGCACAGATGCCCGACACGCTCGACAAGACGTTCATGACGTTCAGCAATACCGTCGAGCTCCCCGGGCTGCAGCTCCCCGCCGGAACCTACATCTTCCGGCTCGCCGACACGCCGTCGCGCGGCGTCGTACAGGTACTGTCCCAGGACGGAAAGGAAATGCTCGGCCAGTGGCTCTTCATTCCGGCTGAGCGGCAGGAGGCGACGGGCGACACCGTCGTGACGTTCCGGGAGACCGCGGCCGGAACCATGCCGGCCGTTCAGTACTGGTTCTATCCTGGCGAGAGGACCGGCAAGGAGTTCATCTATCCGAAGGACCAGGCGACGCAGATTGCGCAGCGCACCGGCGCCACGGTCATGACGGAAGAGGGCCCGGTCGGCACCAACGCGCAGGCATCGGCGCGGAGCGACGCGCAGATCGCGCCGGCGCAGGAACAGGGCGCCGTGGCGGTACAGAGCCAGACGCAGAACCAGCCGGTCGGCACGGCTGGACGCCAAGACCGGAACCCGCCGTCGGGTGTGACCAGCTCGCAGCAGGAAGGGATGCCGGCCACGCGCGGGCAGACCACGATGAGCGGCGACCAGCAGACCGGTCAGACGGCGCGCGCCGAGCTGCCACAGACCGCCAGCCCCCTGGCGTTCGCCGGGCTGCTCGGGCTGCTGATGCTTGCCGGCGCCGCAGGGTTGCGCGCGTTCCGGAGCTAACGCAGAGTACCTATAGGAGTGCTTAGAGTGCCAAAAGTGCCTGGAGTGCCTGAAATGCACGAGCTCCAGCACTTTAGGCACTTCAGGCACCTCAGGCATTGCTATCCGTGCGACTGACGTCTTCGCTGCTCCTCGTCGTGTGCGCCGCGTCTCCCGGCGTTACGCAGGAACCGGAGCCCGTTTTCCGTTCCGAATCGGATCTCGTGGTGCTTCACGTCAACGTGTTCGACGGCCGGTCGGATGCCGTTCCCGGTCTCGGACAGAACGTGTTCCGGGTTGTCGATAACGACGAGCCGCAGCAGATTACGTTCTTCACGGCGGCCGATCTCCCGGTCGCGGCGGGGCTGATTCTCGACAGCAGCTCGTCGATGATCACGCGCCAGCGGCTTGTGACCGCGGGGGCGACTGCGTTCGTGCAGGCCAGCCATCCTGAAGACGCGCTTTTCACGATCCATTTCAACGAGCACGTGGAGTTCGGGCTGCCGCCGGCACTGCCCTTCACCAGCCGCGCGACGATCCTGCAGGCCGCCATGGCACGCTATCACGCCGGCGGGATGACGGCACTCTACGACGCGGTGATCGCAGGCCTCGAGCATCTCGAGCGCGCCGACTCCGACAAACGCGTGCTCGTCGTCCTCTCCGATGGCGAAGATAACGCGAGCCGCCAGTCGGAGCGCGCCATGCTCGACCGGGCGCAGCGCAGCAACGCCATCGTGTACACCGTATCGAACGCCGATCGACGTTCTGGAGCGGCCGGCGATCCTGCTGTCCTGAGGCGGCTGGCCGAAGCCACCGGCGGGATCGCCTACTTCCCGAACTCGGACGACCAGGCCGTCGAGAGCTTTGAAACGATCGCCGCCAATATCCGGCGCGGGTACACGATTGGGTACACGCCGAACCATGCCGACCACGACGGCAGCTTTCGCCGTGTGAAGGTCGCCGTGGACGTGCCAGGCCGCCGCAACCTGCGGATACGCAGTCGGCCGGGCTACTGGACGCCGTACCATGCTGATGGACGCTGATCGGCCTGCGGAGGAGACCCCGCAAACGCGGCGGCGCGTCCTGCGCTGGCTGGAGCGAATGCTCGTTGTGGTCGGTGTGGTGTTGCTTGGGTACTGCGGCTACGTCTCCCTGGAATCCTGGCTTTACCAGAGGGTCGCGAACCGCGAGCTCGAGGTGGCCATGGTGGGCCCTCCGGCGGCAGTACCGAGCCCGTCCAGGGCGCTGCCCCGGATTCCTCAACAGGGCGAGCTGATCGGCCGGATTGAGATTCCACGGCTGGGATTGTCGGCGGTCATCCGGGCCGGAACGGACGACCGGACACTGCGGCTCGCCGTCGGGCACATCTCCGGCACGGCGCTTCCAGAGGACGGGGGCAACATCGGCCTTGCCGCCCATCGCGACACGTTCTTCCGGCCGCTGCGCGATATCCGGATCGCCGACGAGATCCGGCTGGTAACGCCGACCGGCACGTTCACATTCCTCGTTGCCGACACGAGCATCGTCAAGCCGACCGACACGTGGGTGCTCGACCCTACCCGCGGCATGACGCTGACGCTGGTGACTTGCTACCCGTTCAGCTACGTCGGCGCCGCACCCGATCGCTTCATCGTGCGCGCCGTCCCGACGCACGGCTGAGCTCAACGTTGGAAGCGATGCTCCTCTAATGGGACGGAATTCAGTCCGCAACTGTCGCGCTTCGTTTCATGACTATTGCGGCGTACAACCCGAAGGACGAGGTCGGCAAGACCACGACCGCCGTGAATGTGGCAGCCGCACGCACGTGATCCGCGCGCCGATCGACGCGCTCAGCGAATCGGACCTGGATCTGACCGGCACGCGGTCGGAAGCCGACCTTCGCGCGATCCTGACGGCGCGGCTCGGACAGTATCGCTCCTAGTACGTTCGGGGCGTTCGAGTCGTTCGAATCGTTCCGGACGTTCAGAGTCCCGACACACCTTGAATCGAGCGCGCTCGCGCTCCGTGCGTTCGGCCCACGAGACGCTGACGATGTTCATCGCGAGCCGACGTGTATCATGGATGCGATGACGGTCGCAAAACTGCACAGGACGGTCGGCGTCCGCGTGGGCGGCGTGCAGATTGGCGGGGGCGCCCCGGTCGCCGTGCAGTCCATGACGATGACCGAGACTGCGGATGCCGCTGCGACCGCCCGGCAGTGCGTGGATCTGGCGGAAGCCGGGTCGGAGCTCGTTCGCGTCACCGTCAACACCGCCGGCGCAGCGGCGGCCGTGCCCGAGATCAAGCGGCGCATGCTCGACGCCGGCTGCACGGCGCCGCTCATCGGGGATTTTCACTACAACGGGCACCTGCTGCTGACCCGCCATCCCTCCTGCGCCGCTGCGCTCGACAAGTACCGCATCAACCCGGGGAACGTCGGCACCGGCACCCGGCGTGACGAGCAGTTCGCCACCATCTGCAAGGTGGCCGTCGAGCACAACAGGCCCGTCCGCATCGGCGTCAATGGCGGCTCGCTCAACCAGGAGCTCGTCGTCGCGAAGATGCAGGAGAACAGCGTCCGGAACCAGGGCCGCAGCTCGGAAGAGATCCTGAACGAGTGCATGCTCATCTCCGCGGTCGAATCAACACAGCTCGCGCTCGATGCCGGCCTGCGCAAGGACCAGATCATCATCTCGTGCAAGGTGTCCCGTCCGCGCGACCTGATTGCCGTCTACCGGGAGCTGGCCCTCCACACGGACCAGCCGCTTCACCTCGGGCTGACGGAAGCAGGCATGGGGATCAGAGGGCTCGTCTGGTCGGCGTCGGCCATCGGCGTCCTGCTCCACGAAGGCATCGGCGACACGATCCGCGTTTCGCTCACGCCGCGGCCGGGCGGGGATCGGCGCGAGGAGGTGTATGCGGCCTGCGAGGTCCTCCAGGCGCTGGGGCTGCGCTCGTTTGCGCCGAGCGTGACCGCGTGTCCCGGCTGCGGCCGCACGACGAGCACGACGTTTCAGGAGCTTGCCGAACGAACCCAGGAGTACATCCGGCAGCGGATGCCTGACTGGAAGAAGCAGTACGACGGCGTCGAGACGCTCACGCTCGCCGTCATGGGCTGTGTCGTCAACGGCCCCGGAGAATCAAAGGCCGCCAATATCGGCATCAGCCTGCCGGGAACCGGCGAAGCCCCCCAGTGCCCCGTGTACGTCGACGGCGAGCACGTCACCACGCTGCGGGGGACCTACGACGAGCTTGCCGACGGCTTCCGCTCGCTCGTCGACCACTACGTCGCGTCGCACTACCCCGTCCGTTCGTCGCGGTCCTCGTGACGCTCAACGTTCGTAATCAGCCGCACGCTGCGCTGCAGGGTGACGTACGCCATCGCCCACTGGACGAGCACGACCAGGCGGTTGCGGAAGCCGACGAGCATCACGATGTGGAGAAACAGCCACGCCAGCCACGCCGCGAAGCCGGAGAACCGGATCCAGCCGAGGTCGGCGATCGCGGCGCCGCGTCCGACGATCGCCATGCTGCCCTTGTCGCGATAGACGAACCGGGATGACGGCCGGCCGTCGATCCGCCGCAGGATCGCGCGCGCGGCATGACGGGCCTGCTGCATCGCGACCTGTGCGACCCCGGGAAGCGGATGTCCGGCCTCATCCACGAACGCCGCGGCGTCCCCGACGACGAAGATCTCCGGGTGCCCGGGAATCGACAGGTCCGGCGCCACGAGCACCCGGCCGGCCCGGTCGAGCGGCGCGCCGATCGACCGGACGAGCGGCGAGGCGGCGACGCCGGCCGTCCAGAGAACCGTCCCGGCGGTCAGGCGCTGCGATCCGAGCATCACGCCTGCCCCATCGATGCCCGTCACCGCCGTGGCCTCGCGCACGTCGACCCGCAGCCGCCGCAGCGAGGCCCGGGCCGTGTGTCGGAGCGCTTCGGGAAATGCCGGCAGGATCGTCGGCCCCGCCTCGACGAGCACGACCTTCGCCTGCGCGGGATCGATTGAGCGGAACTCGTGCCGCAGCGTCTGCCGGGCGATCTCCGCGAGGGTTCCGGCGAGCTCGACGCCTGTGGGGCCGCCGCCCACAAGCACGAACGTCAGCAGTGTCTGACGCTCCACGGGGTCGGATTCGCGTTCCGCGCGCTCGAACGCCAGCAGCACCCGTCGGCGTATGTCGAGCGCGTCCTCCAGCGTCTTGAGCCCTGGAGCGTAGGCGGACCAGCCGTCGTGCCCGAAATAGGTATGGCTCGCGCCGGTGGCGACGATGAGGAAGTCGAACGCGAGATCGGCGCCGTCGCGAAGCACGACGCGCCGCCGATCGGCCTCGATCGAGGCCGCCTCAGCCAGCAGCACTCGAATATTCGGCGAACGTCTGAAGATCCATCGAATCGGCGACGCGATATCGCCGGGCGACAATGCCGCCGTCGCGACCTGGTAGAGCAGCGGCTGAAACAGGTGGTAGTTGTGGCGGTCGACGAGCGTGACCTGAACCGGCCGGCGCCGGAGTGCCTTGGCGGCAGACAGGCCACCGAAGCCGCCGCCGAGGATGAGGACGTGCGGGGATGACATGATTCCGCGCCAATGTACACTGATGGCGGGTCCGCGGCTCGATGAGCGCGGCTCGCCGCGGCACCCGCCCCACGTACCCCTATGAAGACCGCTACCACCGTTGTCACCGAGCGCACGGTCGCGACGGCCTGTCCGCTCGACTGTCCCGACTCGTGCAGCCTCGACGTCACCGTGCAGGACGGCCGGGTGACCGCGATCGACGGCTCGCACGCCAATCCGGTCACCGGCGGCTACATCTGCGCCAAGGTGCGGAGGTTCGGCGAGCGTCTGTACAGCGCAGACCGCGTGCTGTACCCTGGCGTCCGCAAGGGCCCGAAGGGACAGGGCGCCTTTACCCGCGTCTCATGGGACGAGGCGCTGGCCACGATTGCCGCGCAGATGCGGCAGGCGCGCGATCGCTGGGGCGGCGAATCGATCCTTCCGTACTCGTATGGCGGCTCCAACGGCCTGCTCACGCAGGACACGAGCGACGCCACGCTGTTTCGGCGGCTCGGGGCCTCGCGCCTCGCGCGGACCGTGTGCGCCGCGCCGACGGGCGCGGCGAATCTGGCCCTCTACGGCAAGATGCCATCGATCGCCTACGAGGACGTGCCCGAGGCCAGAGCCATCGTCGTCTGGGGCGCCAATCCGTCCGCCTCGGGCATCCACATCGTGCCCTACATCCGCGAGGCGCAGCGGCGCGGGGCCACGCTGATCGTCGTCGATCCGCGCACCACCCCGCTCGCCAGGCAGGCCGACATCCATCTGGCGGTCAGGCCGGGGACCGACCTGCCGGTGGCGCTGGCGATTCACCGGTACCTCTTCGAGGACGGGCGCGCGGACCAGGCGTTTCTGGCCGCGCAGACGCGCGGCGCGGAGCGGCTGCGCGAGCGCGCGATGCCATGGACGTTCGAGCGCGCCGCCGGCGAGGCCGGGATCGATCCGCGCGCGCTGCAGGCCGCGGCAGAAGCGTACGCCGGCGCGACACCTGCGCTCATCCGCTGCGGCTGGGGACAGGAGCGCAACCGGAACGGCGGCAGCGCGTCGATGGCGGTCCTGGCATTGCCGGCCGTCGCCGGGAAGTTCGGCGTGCGGGGCGGTGGGTACATGATGAGCAACTCGGCCACCTGGGGAATCGAGCGCACCTGGATCGGCAGCCAGGAGCCGCCCACACGTCTCGTCAACATGAACCAGCTCGGGCGCGTGCTCGAGACCGCCGATCCGCCCGTGAAGGTCCTGTTCGTCTACAACAACAATGCGGCTGCGACGACACCCGATCAGCACCGCGTGCTGCGCGGCCTGGAGCGCGAGGATCTCTTCACCGTGGTGTTCGAGCAGGTCATGACCGATACCGCCCGCTATGCCGACGTCGTGCTGCCGGCGACGACCTTCCTGGAGGGGTACGACATCGCCCGTGCGTACGGGCCGATCAGCCTGCGGCTGGCGCAGCCGGTCGTCGAGACGGCCGGGGAAGCGCGATCGAACGCCGAGGTGTTCGGCGATCTGATCGGGCTGGTCGGGCTGCGGCACGCGACTGACCCGGTCGGCGAACTGGAAGAGATGCTCGACGTGCTCTCCAGGCTCCCCGATCCCGTCGGATCCGACCTGCGCAACCGGGGCACCGTGACCCCGCCGTTCGGCGGCCGGCCGATCCAGTTCGTGGATGTCTGGCCGCGCACGCCCGACCGCAAAGTCAACCTGTGTGCGGAGGATCTCGACGCCGCGGCGCCGGCCGGCCTGTATGGGTATCAGCGCGATCCCTCGACGAGGGCGTTCCCGCTTGCGCTGATCTCGCCAGCCAGCGAACGGAGCGTCAGCTCGACACTGGCCGAGCTGCCGCGGCCGGAGGTGCGGCTGCAGATGCACCCTGACGACGCGGCGGCGCGAGGGCTGAGCGACGGCGATGCCGTGCGGGTGTTCAACGCGCAGGGCGAGGTGCGCTGCAACGTCACCGTCGGACCGTGGATACGTCCGGGGACGGTGTCGCTGCCCAAAGGGCTCTGGCGGAGGCACACAGCCAACGGGTTCACCGTCAATGCCCTGGTGCCGGACGCGCTGACGGATCTCGGAGGGGGCGCATGCTTCAACGATGCGCGCGTGCAGGTGGAGAAGACGATTAAAAGCTGAAGAAGAAGATCAGATCGATCCCCGCGCGCTCGATCCGCCGGAAGGTGACTCGCTGCGTGCCGCCTGACGTCTCCGCCACCGCGCCCTGCAGCCGCAGGAAATCGGCAATCTGATACTCTAGAATCAGCTCGGTCGCCTCGGCGGCTCCGAAGCCCTGGCGGACCCTCACGAACAGCCGCTCGCCGACCTGCTCGCCGATGCTGAGGCTCGGCCCGAGGCCCTCTTCGCCCTGCGCCTGAAGCTCCAGCTCGTCGATCTCGAGCGCTTCCGCAATCGATCGCGTCAGGCCGGAGACGAGGTAGGCGCCGGCCAGGGCGCCCGCGCGCTCGGCCAGCGAAATCTGCTGCCCTTCACCGAGCTCGTTGGCCGGCATGTTGAAGACAATCAGCGACAGGATGTCCGCCTGATCCTGGGGCGGGTTGCTGCTGAACGAGAGTTCCGGCTGCCGCATGGTCCCCTGCACCCGCACGAAGGTCTCAACGCCGGAAATGACGCGTCGCGCACGAAGATCGACGAGCGGATCGAGCTCCTCCGTTCCGGCAAAACGGATCCGTCCGCCGCGCACGATCTCGAACCGGCGGCCCTGAAACGTGTAGCTGCCGCGGATCGTGTTGACCTCACCCGTCAGCTGCGGCCGCTCACCGGGCGCCTTGCGCACCTGCACCGCGCCGCCGACCGTCAGGTTCATATCGCCGATATCGATCGGCGCGTGGGCCGGGCGGAGATCGTTGCCGCGCAGAACCAGGTTTCCGGGCACCGCGATACCAAGATTCAGCTCGAGGGCGTCGAAGATACTGGCGCCGATCGGGGCCGCCTCGCCATCGGTCGCCCCTGTGGCGTCGGTCCCAGCCGGCTCCGGCGCATACGGGTCGGCGGTCGTCTCCTCCAGCACCCGGGCCACGTCCACGGATCCGGTCTCGAGCTCGACGAACCCCTCGACGCGCGGTGCCCGGAGCTCACCCGTCACGCGAACGTCGGTGTCGAGCTTCAGGTCGGCCAGGTCGTTGTCGATGACCTCGAAGTTCTCGGACTGCACCCGCACATCGACGGCGCCGACCTCGCGTTCGTGCACCGCGAGCGTGCCGCCGATCGTCATGACCCGCTGATGCTCGTCAACGATCCGCATTTCGCTGATGGTGACCGCGTCGGGCTTGAGGTCGATTCTCGTGTCCAGGCCCGTATACGCAGTGCCGAGATCCGGAATGGCGAAGCGGCCTCCGCGGATGTCGATGACGCCGTCGAGATGCGGGTCATGGCCGGTGCCGGTCACCCGCACATTGGCCTGGAGCGCCCCGGTCACGTCGGTGACGTACGTCGTAAACCCCTGGATGACGCCGAGATCGATCTGACTGCTCGCAATCTGCAAATTAATAGCATCCCCTTCGGCCGGCGTCTCATGGCCGGTGGTGCCGGGCAGGTTGCGGTGGAAGAGCGACAACGGCGCAAACCCGGTCGCCGTCAGCCAGGCGCCCGGTGACTGCTCCAGCCGCACGTCGACGTTGAAGCCGCGCGCCTCGTAGTCCACGGTTCCGGCCAGCGAGCCGAACACGAACTGCCGGAACGCGCCCTGGGTCAGCGAGAACGTGCCCTCGGCGCGCAGCGCCTGCAGCGTCCCTCGCACGGCCACGTCTGCGGTCAGACGACCGGCAAGCCGCTGGTCGCCCAGCAGGAGCCGATCGATCTGCGTTACGTCGACGTTCTCGGCCTGGACCTGGAGGGCTTCCGTGGACGATCCGATCACGCCATTCGCGGTGATGCGCTGATCGCCGCTCTGCAGCTGCACATTGTCGACCGCAATCCGATTGTCGCCGTAGCGGATTGCCACTTCGCGTCCCGGCACGGATCGCCACTCGATGTCTTCGGACTTCAGCGCCAGACTGGCGAGATGCCCTTCCTGATGGTCGGGATGCAGCACCACCGTCCCATCGGCAGCGAGCTGTCGCAGGCCCTCCTGGGCGACCGCCTGGAATTCGAGCTGGTGCTGCGAGTACGTCGTCTCGGCCGTCAGCTGACGGATACTCTGGCCTGCGACTTCGACGAACGTGCCTGTGCTGTTTGCCTTGATCGTTGCAGCTTCCGGCGCAAGGTCGGGCATTGCGATGTCGAAGGTGCTCGAGAGACTGAGCGCCCGGCTGTCGCCATATCCGATATGGCTGCCCTGGAGCGCGCCCTGCGCACGCAGTTCGCGCGCGTTGCCGGTCAGGGTGGCATCGACAACGGCCCCGCCCGTGAGCGGCCGGCCGATGATCTCGCCAATCCGTTCGAGCGACGGGGTCTCGACATGGGCGGTCAGGGCGGACGACCCCGTCTCGTTGAGCGCGAGCACACCCTCTCCGCTGACGGTGAGATCCGAGCCCGCGATCTCGAGCTGCTCGAGGCGGCCTTCGCGATCCGCATACGTCCCCTGAATATCCGCCGTGTCGATCTCCAGGCCGGCGACAGTCGACCGGTCCAGATGCACGCGTCCCGACACGTCGATCGAGTCCACCGTGCTGCCAGCCGCATAGTCTCGAATCGTGGTCTGGACGTCGGCCGATCCGCTGACCTCTCCCGCCAGCTGCGTCCGCCCCGAAACGACGGCCGGGTCCAGGCCCGAGAAGCTGCCTGCAGCTTTGACGGCTGCATTTCCGCCCTTCAGAGACGTTTCGAACGTCAGATGCGGGAAGGCCGCGCCGAACATCGCCGTATCGACCAGAACGCCGGCAATTTCGAGCGCCAGCGGATACCGGCCGCCGCCAGTGCCGCTGAGGGTGAAGGTGCCGTTGACGCGGCTCTTGAACCGATCGTCCGCGATGGCGCGGATGCCGAAGCCGCGGCCGACCTCCTGCACGTCGAGGCCCGTCACTTCCCCGTTCGCGGCGTACGCCGGCGCGCCCTTGCCGGCGCTGAACTGCACGGTGGTCCCCGGCGCAATGGCGGCGCCAGCCAGCGTCGAGGCCTCGAGTCGCGCCTCGCCGGAGTACACCCCGTCGCGGCTCGTCAGCGTGTAGCCGAAATGGAGATCGCTTGGCACGCCGGGCACCCGGAATACCGGCGGCAGGTTCCGAAGATCGATGCCGGCGGCGCGGCCGGCGAGGTCAAGCGCGATCGGCTGCCGGGTGTCGATGGTTCCCGATGCCGTGGCATGTCCGCCGTAGGCGTCGGCCGCGCCATCGACCTGAACCGTCCGTCCATCGAACCGCCCCCTGGCCCGGACGTTCCGGGCCTCATAGCCAGCCACCTGGGCACGGTCGGCATCGATCGAGTAGGTGCCGCGCAATTGCTCGCCGCGGGCCGGCAGGGCAAGATCGATGTGGGCGTCGCCGGTGATGTCGCTCGAGACGGCGCTTCCCGGCGCGTGCGCAGAGACGATCGGCGCGATGTTGAAGTGCTCGAGTGAGAGGCGGCCGCCGATCCGGCGCTCCGGGCCGGCCGCATCTATCACGAGGTCGCCCCTCGCACGGCCCAGCGTCGCCTCCCGCGCGTTCATCTCCACGGCAAGCGCGTCGAGCGACCCATGAGCCGCGATCTCGAACGCCGGCTGCAGCGTGTATCCCCGCAGGGCCGGGATCACCCGCGCGATTTCCTCGATCGCGAACTTATCGGACGAGGCGGTCAGGTCCAGCACGCGCGGCCCGTCCTCGGGCGTCGTCAGCGTACCGTCGATCGCGATCGAGGTCTCCTCGGTGCGCAGCGCCACGTTCTCGAAGATCACACCGGTGTCCGTCCGCCTGATCACGCCGGACAGGGCGTTGACGCCGAGCTCCGGTCCTGTCGCGCGCATCGACAGATGCGCGATATCAATCGTCAGTGCGTCCTCATCGCTCGTCACGCCAATCGACGCGTCGAGCCGATCGATCCTCTCCGGAACGACCACCCCGCTCGTTCCAACGGGGCCGCCTTCGACGTAGAGCGTTCCGTCAGAAATACCGATCTCGCCGACTGCAATCGGCCGGCGGCCGCGTTCGGCGTCGGGCGTGCGCGCCCGGAACAGCTGCGCGAGGTTCCACCCGTCTTCGCCCTTCTTGACGCGGAAGACCGGGCGGTTCAGCCGGATGTCATCGATGACCGCGTCTCCGGTGAGGAACGTGAACACGTTGTAGTCGAGGCCGACGTCCTGGATATTCACGACGGGCACCCCGTCCATCGTCACGTCGATGTCTTCGAGCTCGACGCCGAAGAGCAGGTTGCCGTCGAGCCGGCCGATCGAGAGCCGCCCGTTCACGTAGTCGGCCGCCTGACCGACGATGAAGCGTCGCGCCCACTCCTTGAACCAGGGCGTCTGGGCGACAAGCAGCGCCATCGCGGCGGCTCCCACGACCAGCGTGCAGATGAACGCGAGCACCTGAAGGGAACGGCGGCTGGCGGACATGACTACCGGTCCATTTCGTTAGAATGCCTGGCCGATGCTGAAGTGGAGCCGCCAGCGGCGGCGTTCGGGCTCGCCGTTCACCCGCAGGCCGGCAATCGGATTCAGCTGGTAGCCGAAATCGGCCCGCACGGGCCCGATGGGCGTGACGTACCGGAGACCTGGGCCGGCGGCGTACCGGAGATCGTTCAGGTTGAAGTCCCAGGACTTCGCCCAGACATTGCCGTAATCGACAAAGGCCACGGCGCCGAACTGGCCCCACAGCGGGAGCCGAAGCTCGGATGATCCTTCGAGCAACGTATGCCCGCCGATCGGCAGGCCGAATCCGCTGATCGGACCGACCTCGAACCGGCCCCACCCACGGATGCTGGACGACCCGCCCAGAAAATAGCGCCTGTGAAACGGCACGTTCTGCTCCAGCGGACCCAGCGCGTCGATGCTTCCGGCCTGCACCCGGCTGGCGACGACGAGCCGCCTGGCCACCGACAGGTAGTGCCGGCCGCCGGCCGCGAGCGACCAGTAGTCATAGGCGCCGGGCAGCCACCGGCCGGCCTGCTCGACGCGGCCGTTGAGCACGTAGCCGGTCCGCGCGTCGAGCAGGTTGTCGGCGGTGTTGCGGTTGACCTCGAAGGCAACCGCCGACAGGGTTCCGGCCGCCTGGCCGTCGCGCGGGTCCAGGCCGAGCGCGATGAGCTCGTCGCGAATCGTGAAGTCCTCGAGCGCTTCGGGCGTGATCGTACTGCGCTGATACTCATTCCGGAGCGAGACGGTCCAGACGTCGTGGGGGTTCGGCTGATGTCGCAGCGTGATGCGCCCGCCGAGCGAGTTGAGCGAGTACACCGGCTCGGCGGCCTG
>Ga0155950_1056_pt5 | contig 45568 bp, 38 predicted proteins | sample RifCSPlowO2_02_FD_107604 | JGI IMG/M metagenome (GOLD analysis project Ga0155950, IMG submission 107604) | Acidobacteria bacterium RIFCSPLOWO2_02_FULL_67_21
TTGCGCAGCGCGGCGTCGAGACGCAGATCCGAGAGGCGGCGCTTGCCGCCGGCATGACGTCACTCGGGCAGGACGGGTTGCTGAAGGTCAAGGCCGGCATGACGTCACCCCAGGAGCTCCTGCGCATCGTCACGGAAGTGCGGGAGGGGCGGACGCTCTGCCCGTCGTGCGGATCCGGCATCTCGGCGGATTTCAGCGTCTGCCCGGGCTGCGGCTACCGGCTGGGCGGCGGGTGCCCGCACTGCCATCGGCCCATCCAGCCGGAGTGGAAGTTCTGCCCTTACTGCGCCAAGAGCACGTCCGCCGCCGGCCGTGGCAAGAGCACCCCCAGCCTGAAGTCGAAGCGCGCGGTCCCCGAGCTTCCGGCGGCGACCAACATCGCGGAATTCAAAAACAAGAAATAATCACATCTACGACCATTTCGTAGATGAAAAGCCATTACGAGCTGCTGGGCGTCGCCGCGTCGGCCTCTGCCGACGAGATCAAGCTGGCGTTCCGGCACGAGATCGCGAAGTACCACCCCGACAAAGTCCACCATTTGGGCCGCGAGTTTCAGGAGATTGCCGCGGTCCGATCGGCCGAGCTGACGCAGGCCTACAAGACGCTGATGGACCCGGCCGCGCGCGCCGAGCACGACGCGGGACTGGCGTCTCGCGGCGGGACGCCGTTTGCACCGCCTCCTTCGGGAGCGGCTGAACCGATGACCCCGCCGTCCACCCCGGCCGCCCGCACGCCGGAGCCTGAGCCGGAGCGCGCGCCCTCGCCTCAGGGCGGGGAGCCGTTTGCCCGCGACCGGGCCGGCGTCACCGACCTGGTGCGAAAGGCCGCCGTCATTCGATTCCGACAGGCCGTGCAGGCCGAGTTCGGCCACTGCGATGAGGCGCCGGTTCAGGGGTTCGAGTTCGCCTGCGCGCCGTCCAAAGGGCGGTTCTTCGGCAAGATCCCGCCCCGGCTGCTCGCGCGATTCGTCGAGAACGTCGACGCCGCGGCAGTTGCCGACGCCGCGGCTCTGGCGTCGCGGGTGAGGCGCGACGATCGGCGCGACATCTGCGTCTTCGTGATGGGCCCGGCCGTGGCGTCAGTGACCGAGCTGGCGCACGCTGTCGCCGAGGAACGCCGCAGGCCTGCGCCGGGCGGCATGAAGCTCGTCCTGATTCCCATCAACACCCGCAGCTGGCTGGCGCATATTCCACACGATGCCCCGCCGGCCGTGAAGGCGCTCATGACGCGACTGAAGCAGGGCAGCTAAGGGCGGTACCTAAAGGCGGTACGTAGTGCCGGGCTTCAGCCCGGCCCGGCTACAGGTTTCAGCCCGGCCCGGCTACAGCCGGGCACTACGTTCTAAATTGCCGCCCAGTGGGCAGCACCGACTGCCGTCAGCGGCGCATGCCGGTCGAATGACTCGGGATCGAGCTCGACCCGCTGCCGCGGCGCGTCGGGATCGAGCACCGGCACCGCGCTGAGCAGCGCCCGGGTGTAGGGATGCGCGGGGTGCGAGAAGAGCGCCTGCGTGCTTCCGATCTCCACAATCCTCCCCAGGTACATCACCGCCACCCGGCTGCAGATGTGTTCGACCAGGCGGAGATCATGGGCGATGAAGAGATAGGTCAGCTTCAGCCGCTTCTGCAGATCCAGCATCAGGCGCACGACCTGGGCCTGAATCGAGACGTCGAGCGCCGAGACCGGCTCGTCGGCGACGATGAGCGCCGGACTGAGCGCCAGCGCGCGGGCAATCCCGATCCGCTGCCGCTGGCCGCCGCTGAACTCGTGGGGATAACGCGTCAGGTGATCGGGGTCGAGCCCCACGAGGTCGAACAGCTCGGCCACGCGCGATCGGCGCTCGGCCGCGGACCCGAGCCGATGAATCACGAGCGGCTCTTCGACGATGTCGCCGGCGCGCATGCGCGGGTTGAGCGACGAGTACGGATCCTGAAAGACGATCTGCATGTGCCGCCGCGCCTCACGCATCTCCGCGCGCGACAGCTGAAGGACGTCCCGGCCCCGGAACAGGATCTCGCCGGCCGTCGGCTCGATCAGGCGGAGCACGCAGCGGCCGGTCGTGCTCTTGCCGCTGCCCGACTCGCCGACGAGACCGAACATCTCGCCCTCGTCAATCGTGAAGCTCACGCCGTCGACGGCTGCGACGACGGAAGGAGCCGTCCAGAGGCCATGCCTCCTGACGAAGTGCTTGACGAGGTTCCGGACCTCGAGGAGCGCCATCGTCTAAGCGATCGGCGGGCCTGAAGGCCCGCCGCTACGTCCGTCCATCACCACGTCCTTCCACCATCGATCGTCGGGGCGGACCTGAAGGTCCGCCTGTGCCGGGCACCGCGGCCAGGAGCCGCTGCGTGTACTCGTGCGAGGGAGCCCGCAGGATCTGCCGCACCGGGCCCTGTTCAACGAGCACGCCCCGATGCATCACCGCGACGCGGTCGGCCATCTCGGCAATCACCCCGAAGTCGTGCGTGATCAGCAGCAGCGCCAGGTTGTACCGCGACCGCAGCTCGCGCATCAGGTCGAGCACCTGCGCCTGAATGGTGACATCGAGCGCCGTCGTTGGCTCGTCGGCGATGACGAGCGGCGGCCGGCAGGCGAGCGCGATGGCAATCATCACCCGCTGGCGCATGCCCCCGGAGAGCTGATGCGGATAGTCGCGAACGCGGCGGCGGGCATCGGGAATATGCACGGCGTCGAGCAGCTCGACCGCGTGCTCCCATGCGCCCCGCCGGTCGGCCATGCCGTGGACCGTCAGGGCTTCGGCAATCTGGTCGCCAATCCGCATGACCGGGTTGAGCGCCGTCATCGGCTCCTGGAAGATCAGCGAGATTCGGGCGCCCCGGATGGCCCGCATCTCACGCTCCGGCAGCGCCAGCAGGTCGCGGCCTTCGAAGAGGATGCGGCCGCCGGCGACGCGCCCGGGCGGCGGCAGCAGGCGCAGGATGGCAAAGGCGGTGACGGACTTGCCGCTGCCCGACTCGCCGACCAGTCCGAGCGTCTCGCCCGGCGCTATCTGGAGGCTCACGTCATCGACGGCGGTGAGCGACGAGCGCGCGCCTTCGAAGGCGACGGTGAGATGCTGGACGTCCAGGAGAGGCGTGGTCACTGAAGCTGATATTCCCCGAAGACGCGCCGGAGCGCGTCGGCGATTTCACCGACCGTGGCGCGGGCCTCGACGGCCGCGATGATCGGGGGCACGAGATTCGAGCCGCTGCCGGCGGCCCGCTCGACGCCCGCGAGCGCCTCGCGCCACACCGGCTCGCTGCGCCCGGCACGGACGGCGCGCACCCGGTCGACCTGGCGTCGCTCGATGCCGGGATCCATCTGAAAGATCGCGGCGCTGCCGGCGCGGCGTCCGGTGGTCTCGTCGGCGTATCGATTGACGCCCACGACGATGGATTCGCCGGAATCGACGGCCTGCTGCGCCGCGAACGCCGCGTCCTGAATCTGCTGCTGGATGGAGCCGGACTCGATGGCGGCGAGCGCCCCGCCGGCGGCGTCAATGGCTGCCAGCCGCTCGAAGGCGTCGCGTTCGATGCGGTCGGTCAGCGCCTCCACGGCGTACGCGCCGCCGGCCGGGTCACCTGAGTGGGCGACGCCGCTTTCGTGAAGGACGATCTGCTGCGTGCGCAGCGCAAGCGTCGCGCTCTCCTCGGTCGGCAAGCCGAGCGCCTCATCGCGGGCGTTGCAGTGCAGCGACTGCGTGCCGCCGAGCACGGCCGCGAGCGCCTGGATCGCCACGCGAACGATGTTGTTGTCGGGCTGCCGGGCGGCCAGCGTGCTGCCCGCGGTCTGTGCGTGGAACCGGAGCTGCTGGGCGCGCGCGTTGGTGGCCCCGAACCGCTCCCGCATCGTCCGGGCCCAGAGCCGGCGCGCCGCGCGGAATTTCGCAATCTCTTCGAGGAAGCCGTTGTGCGCGCTGAAGAAGAACGAGATCCGCTGGCCGAACTCGTTCACGTCGAGCCCGGCGTCGACCGCCGCCTGGACGTACGCGCAGGCGTGCGCGAGCGTGAACGCCACTTCCTGCACGGCGGTCGCGCCCGCTTCGCGGATGTGATAGCCGCTGATTGAAATGGGATTCCAGTGCGGCATCTCGCGGGCGCAGAACGCGATGATGTCCGTCACGATCCGGAGCGACGGCCGCGGCGGATAGATGTAGGTCCCGCGGGCGACGTACTCCTTCAGGATGTCGTTCTGCAGCGTGCCGGCAAGGCCGCGGATCGGCGTGCCGTGGCGTCTCGCCACCGCCACGTACAGCGCGAGCAGCACGATCGCGGTCGCATTGATCGTCATCGACGTCGACACGCGATCGAGCGGGATGCCGTCGAAGAGCGTCGCCATGTCGTCGAGCGAGTCGATCGCCACGCCGACGCGCCCGACCTCGCCGGCCGCCAGCCGGTGATCCGAGTCGTAGCCGATTTGCGTCGGCAGATCGAAGGCAACGCTCAGGCCGGTGACCCCTCGAGCCAGCAGGTAGTGGAAACGCCGGTTCGAGGATTCGGCCGTCCCGAAGCCGGCATACTGGCGCATCGTCCAGGGCCGGCCGCGGTACATGTCGGGCTGGATGCCGCGGGTGAAGGGGAACGCGCCCGGACGGCCGATGTCCCTGTCGAAGTCGGTTCCGGAGAAGTCGTCCGGCGTGAAAAAGGGGCGAGACGGGGGCGAAGGCGGCATCCCGCCCCGGATTTTACGCCGGTTTGTTGACACCTCCGGGTCCTGCCTCTACAATGCGGTCAGTCTTCCTCGGAGGGCTAAACCCCTGCAGATGAACCTTTTGGCGCCCACTCCCCGCTGACCTCCCCGGTCGCGTGTTGGATTGGGAGACGCCCCCGGATCCCGGCCCGGCGGCGGGTGAGGAGGAGTGAAATGGATGACGTCGTGAACCGGTTCGCCAAAGAGCTGGCCGACGCGATCGCCGCTGCTGTCGCCGAGAGCCCTCAGGTGGAGGCCTGCCGCGCCCGCACGCGCGAGGCGGGTTTCGAAATGCGCGTGACCCTCGAGGCGGTGGTTGGCTTCGTGAACCGGACCAGCGGAGGCCCCGTCGCCAAGGTCACCACGCCGGCCCGTCTGCTTCCAGCGCGGCGCCTCTTCGACCTCACGGCCAACGATCGGCGTTTCCTGCGCTCGCTGCGCATCGGCGTGGACGAAGCCAAAGAGCCGGTCGAGTAGTGGTACAGCCGGTGACCGCACGGGACGGCCGCCCGGCCGCCCGGTGACGGTCACCGGCGCCCTTCAGTTCCCGGTGTGGACGCCTTCCTCCTTCGTGCGCTCCGGATTGTCATTGCCGCGGACTCCGATCCCGTTCGCCAGGCCCTCTTCACGAATCTGAGACAGTCTCGCGCCGCCGTGCGGCTGGCGTACGCGCTCCACGAGCGCCTCGCCGGCACATCGGCCGGCGCGCTGTTTGTCTCGGGCTATGGCCTGGCCTTCTATCTGGCGATCGCTGCGCCGCCCCGCCGCGCGCCCGTGGTGGCCGTCGCGGGCCAGGCGAATGCCCGGCGCCAGATCGCACGCGTCGCCGCGTGGCTCGGGGCCGGCCAGTGCGATGCCGTCCGGTCCGGCCTGCGCCGGCTTCTCACTCCATCACGTCTCCTGGCGCTCCTCCTGCCTTCGTCGTCGAGCGGCTTCATGAGGGCCTTTCGCGTGATCCGCGCGATCGACCGTCGTCACGGATTTCTGGTGTCGAGCCGCGCGGCCTGCGCGCTCGCGTGGTACTCGCGCGGCAAGGCGATGCTGGAGGATGTGCGGCCGCGAGCGGTGGTCGTCTCGAGCGATTCCAATCCTGAGGAAGTCGGGTTCGCTGCCGCGGCACGCGCGATCGGAGTGCCGACGGTGTTCATCTCTCACGCGTACCCCACTCCGTTCTCGCCTCCACTCGATTTCTCGCTGTCGATACTCGGAGGCGACGCGGAGGTCTCCGCGCGGCGGAAGCGGGGCGAGATTCGTGGAGACGTGCTGCTGGCCGGCGTGGAAGGAGAGTCGGCGCCGCTCGATCCGGCGCGGTTCGGCCGCGAGCATCCGGTCATCGGGATCTTCACGCCGAAAGCGGTGTCGTGGCCGAAGCTGGCGGACGTGATTGCCGATTGCCGGCAGCACTTCGGCGCCAGGCGGATCGTCATTCGCTGGCATCCGAGCATGCTCGAGCCGCCCCGGCTCGGCCGCGTGCTGAACGACGTGTCCGGCATCATCGAGTCCCCGGCCGGCGCGGCGCTGCCAGACGTGGCACGGCAGTGCGACTGGGTGATTGGCGACGAGAACAGCGGCGTCCATCTTCCCGTGCTGAAGCTGGGGATCCCCACCGTCGGCGTGAAGCACCTGGGGCTGTACAGCCGGACGGACATGTACGGATTTGCGCGCGACGGTGTGGTGCTGCCGCCTGTCGCCGCGGTCCGGGACGTGCAGGCCGAGGCGCTGACCAGGTTCTACTCCGATGGATGGGCCGCCCGATTCGAGCGGTACGATGCGGGCTACCTCCGGTCCGACGCCGTCATTGGCGCCGAAGTCCGGCGCGCAATTCTCGCCCTGTCGTCGCCGGTCCGATCGACGAGCGGCGTTGCGGTCTGATGCGTACACCGCTTGGTATACTCGGGGCTCCCGCCGACATTGATGCAGGACACCGGCACCAGGAACGAGCTCGGCACGGCCTGCCGTGCGTGACGTGAGCTCCGGCACGCTGAGCCCTGCGGCGACGACGCTCGATGGGCAGCGTGGCCGCTGGCGCCCGTCGCTGGCCGGCGCGATCAGCCTGGCCGTCAGCGGCGCGCTGCTGGCCGGCCTGTACCGCTACATCAGCCTGCGCCATGTGATCGACGTGCTTCGCGGCGCGAACAAGCCGTGGCTGGCCGTGTCGCTGGCCATGATTGCGCCGATCACGGTGCTGCGCGCGGTCCGCTTCTTCGCCGTTGCTCCCAGAGGCACGGTGCCGGGCATTGGGGAAGCGCTGCGCCTCACGCTCGTCTCGACGACGCTCAACGTCTTTCTGCCGGCCAAGACGGGCGATCTCATCAAGAGTTACTTTGTGGCGACGCGCGGCGGAGCGTCGGCCGGCGTTGCCGTCTCGATCGTCGTGTACGAACGGCTGTGCGACGTGTTCGGCCTGACGTTCTGGTGCGTTGCGGGGTGGATGATTGCGCGGCCGGTCGTCGCCGGCGTGCCGTCGGCCATCTGGCCGTTCCTCGGGGTGGTCGGGTTTGCGTGTGCGGTGCTGATTTCATCGGAGCGGGCCGCCGGGCTCGTGCGCGCGGCATCGCAAGTGCTCACCCGCGGACCGTTCAGGCGGCTGCAGGCGCTCGCCGGGGGCTGGCCGGATCTGCTGCGGGTACTTCGCGGCCGCCGAGGATGGATCGCACTCTTTTCCGTGTCGCTCTGGCTCGTGCACCTGATCCAGATCTGGATGTTCACCGTCGCCCTGTCGGTGTCGATCCCGTTTACAGTCTGCGCAAGCCTGGCGGCGCTCGCGCTGATGGCCGGCCAGCTTCCGCTGACGCTTGCGGGGCTGGGCGCACGCGACGTCGCGCTCGTCGTGCTGCTGGCCGGTTACATGGAGGCGGAGGTCGCCGCCGCAATGGGCATTCTCATCGCGAGCCGGGGCCTGCTCCCGCCGCTTGCAGCGCTGCCGATACTGCGTCCGTATGTGTCCGCCGTGGTGGATGAAGCACGCGGATGGCGCGGGCAGGTGGAGAGGACCCCATGACGCAGGTCGCGCCGGCCGCGGCACCGGATCGACGGGTGGTGAGGCGCCGGCTGTGGGTCGCCGGCCTCGTCTGCTGGGCTGCGGCGGCCGTCGCGTACGGCGCGCTGCACCTCGTATACGGTCCGAGGCCCGTCTATATCCACATTCGATGGGCGCCGGCCGTGAACGACGGAACGCGGCAGCAGCTCGAAGAACGGTTCGCGCTGGTCGATGGTGAACAACTGGACGGCCGGACGTGGGGATACACGCTGGCCGATCAGTCGCCACAGAACATTCGAGCATTCGTCGGCGAGCCGGCTGTGGAAGACACGCACTACATCCACCGGACGGCATTTCGCCCGTGGCGATTTGCCCCGGTGCGCCGCTATCTCGTAGAACGCTGGTGGATTCCGGGCGGGCTCGAAGGCTTCAGCTATCTCGCCGTCCTGTTCGGCGTCATCGCCGTCGGCGCGGGCCTGCTGGAGCGGGTGGTGCCCGGAATCACCGGGACGCTCGTGCTCGCCAGGCCGCGCCCTGACGCGGTATTCGTGCTGATCTTCGTGGCGGCGCTTCTGCCGCGCCTCTATCTGGCCACTACCGCGCCTTACATCCACGACGAGGAAAACGCCTCGATCCCGCGCTCACGGCTCATCTCGTTCGCTCCTGACGATCTGAACCTGCCCATCCGGAGCCAGAACCATCCGGCGCTGCCGGCGTACTTCGTCAAGTTCAGCAGCACCTTCTTCGGCACAAGGCCGCTCGGGTATCGCATGCTGCACGTCATCACTGGAATGGCCACCATCGCGCTGATTTACCTGATCGCCGCCCAGTGGTACGGCGTGGTCGCAGGCCGCTGGGCGGCGGCGCTGCTGGCGTTCAACGAGTACTACGTTGGGGTGTCATCGCGAGCCACGGCGCATGTGCCGCACCTGTTCTTTCTAGCCCTGGCGATCTATGCGTTTACCGGCTTCCTGCGCCGGCAGCGCGCTGGATACCTGTACGGGTCGGCGGTCGCCCTCGGCCTCGCGTTCTACTGCAAGGAGCATTCGGCGCTGCTCCTGCCGGTGTTTGCGCTTGCCGTGCTGCAGCGTCCGTACCGGCACTGGTTCCGCAGCGTGCACGTATACCTCGCATCGGCCCTGTTGCTGTTGGTAATCGCCCCCGACCTGCTCTGGAATGCCACCGCCGGTGAGGAGACCAGGCAGGCAACCTACGGGGACCACCTGCAGCGAATCGGCGGTCTCGGCTTTTCCCCGTACCCGCTCGTGTTCTACGCCCGCAGCGTCGTTCGATGGCTGCACCCGATTGTCACCGGCCGGCCACTCGTCGACGCGACCGCCGAGTATTTCTCCATGAACCCGGTATTCGGCGTGCTGCTGCTCGGGGCGGTGCTGGCGGCAACCGCCCGCCGGCGGCTCCTGGAGAACAGCGGCTTTCTCGTGATCCTGTTCTGGGTCGTCTGGGGATTTTTTACCGCCATCCGGCCCGGAGGCTCTCCAAAAGACCTGGATCCGGTGAGCTGGATCTGGGTGGACGTGACGATGTTTCCGGCCGTGATTCTCGCGGGAGCGCTGCTGGCCACGGCCGCCGGCCGGGTCCGGTTCGTGGCGCTGGCTGTCGCTGCCGCCGCCTTCCTGTATGCCTCGGTGGTACTTCTCGGAACTTGATGTAGACTACGCGGCCAAACACGCATGGGTACGCGGCGATCGGTGGTCGGCCTCGGCGTAGCCATCAGCGGCGCCGCGGCGTTCCTGACGTTCTCTCCTGGCCCTGCGGCTCGGGCGCAAGCCCCCCCCACCACTACCACCACCACGGCTGCGTTCCCGCCCACCGTTTTCGCGGTCGGCGACATCATGCATTGCAGCGCGCCGGAGGGAGGCGAGCTCACCGGTCAGCTCATGGAGCGTCTCCTGAACGAGACGCCGAACAGCATCGGCATCACGCTCGGCGACAACTCCAACGACGACGGATCCGAGCAGAGCTACGGCTGTCTGGACCGGTCGGCGTGGGGCAGGCTCGTGAGCCGCGTCTATCCGACGCCCGGCAATCATGACTACGGCACCGACAGGGACCTTCCGTACTACTACCTGTACTTCCCGAATGCGGGCCCGGCTCGGCGCGGGTACTACGCGTACGACTTTGGCGCCTGGCGTATCTATGCGCTCAACAGCGATTTGATTCTGCCCGAGCTGCGCCAGGCGCAGCTCGACTGGCTCGAGAGAGATCTCCGTGGGCACTACAACGGGAAATGCATCCTCGCGTATTTCCATCGCCCCCCGTTTTCGTCAGGCAGTTTCGCGAGCCCGAAATGGTCGCTCCCGATGTACCGAAAGCTCTACAAGTACGGGGCCGATCTCATTGCCACCGGGCACGAGCATTTCTTCTCCTCGCTGCCGCCCCTGAATCCGAACGGTGTCGTCGACCGCTCGTACGGGATTCCGGCGCTCATTGCGGGCACCGGAGGCGCCGTCTTCTTCGACCGGCCGCAGCGGATGCGTTATCCGAATGATGGAGAGATCGTGCTGGCCCGGACGCTGGGCGTCGTGAAGATCACGTTGAAGAGCAGGTCGTACGACTGGGCGTTCGTCCCCGTGTATCCCATGGCCACACCGCCTTCGGGATCCGGCCAGTGCCACGACAACCCACCTGGGTACGTGGGTTAACGGAGGCGGCGGAGCGAACGGAGTACGCTCCGTTCTCTACGATTTGCTCTTGCCCTGATTCGCGACCGCGGCGGCGGCTGCCTTCACCGCCTCGGGATCGCCCAGGTAGAACTTCTGCAGCGGCTCCAGGTCGTCGTTGAGCAGGTACACGAGCGGCACACCTGTCGGAATGTTCAGCTCGACGATGTCCTCGTCGGAGATGTGGTCCAGATACTTGACGAGGGCGCGCAGGCTGTTGCCGTGCGCGGCAATCAACACCCGCCTGCCCGCGCGGATGTCGGGCGCGATAGTTCCGTGCCAGTAGGGGAGAAACCGTGCGACGGTATCTTTCAGCGATTCGGTGAGCGGCAGCTCCGCCGGCGTGAGCGACGCGTAGCGGCGGTCGCCTGACGGATGCCGCGGGTCGCCGGCCGGGGGCGCCGGCGGCGGGATGTCGTAGCTGCGCCTCCAGATCTTCACCTGCGCCTCGCCGTGCTGTGAGGCCGTTTCCGCCTTGTCCAGCCCCTGCAGCGCGCCGTAGTGACGCTCGTTGAGCCGCCACGAGCGGTGCACCGGAAGCCACATCATGTCGAGGGTGTCGAGCGCGATCCAGAGCGTCCGGATGGCCCGTTTGAGCACCGACGTGTAGGCGACGTCGAATTCGTACTTCTCGGCCGCCATCAGCCGCCCGGCGTCGGCCGCTTCGGCGCGCCCCTTGTCGTTGAGATCCACATCGGTCCACCCCGTGAACCGGTTTTCGCGGTTCCAGACGCTTTCCCCGTGCCGGAGCAATACCAGTCGATGCATCCCCTCAACTCCCCCAAAGCCAACTCCCAACTTCCAGCGCGCCCACAGTTTCTTTCAACCGTTCAATTGGCAATTGGGAGTTGGGAGTTGGGCGTTCGTGCCAGCTGCCGGATCGCGGCCCGGCCGGCGAACCGGCCTGCCTGGCCGAGCTCTTCCTCTATGCGCAGCAGCTGGTTGTACTTCGCGATGCGGTCGCTGCGGCTGGCCGATCCGGTCTTGATCTGCCCGGCCGACGTGCCGACGGCGAGGTCCGCAATCGTGCTGTCCTCGGTCTCGCCCGACCGGTGCGAAATGACGGTCGTGTACCGGGCCGCCCGCGCCATCGCCATCGCATCGAGCGTTTCCGAGACGGTGCCGATCTGGTTGAGCTTGACCAGCAGCGAATTGGCGACGCCCTCGGCGATCCCCTTCCTGAGAATCTCAGGGTTTGTCACGAAGACATCGTCGCCGACGATCTGCACGCGGTCGCCCAGCGCGCGGGTCAACAGCTGCCAGCCTTCCCAGTCGCCTTCCGCCACGCCGTCCTCGATCGACACGATGGGATACTGCGCGATCCACTCGCGATACATCTCCACCATGTCCGCCGCGGTCCGCGTCGTCTCACCCGATTTGCGGAAGACGTACTGGCCGTCCTGCCACAGCTCGCTGGCGGCGACATCGACGGCCACGAAGACATCCTGACCCGACTGGAACCCAGCCTTCCCGATCGCCTCGACGACGAGATCGAGCGCCTCGCGGTTGGATTTGAGGTTGGGCGCAAATCCCCCTTCGTCGCCGACTCCCGTCGAATGGCCGGCCTTCTTCAGGATGGAGCGCAGCGCGTGGAAGATTTCGGCGCCCGCCCTGAGCGCTTCCGCGAAGGTCGGCAGGCCCGCGGGCATCACCATGAACTCCTGCAGATCCACGCTGCTGTCGGCGTGCGCGCCGCCGTTGAGGATGTTCATCATCGGCACCGGCAGGAGCGTGGGGCCGTCCGCCGCGCCGCTGACACGGGCAATATGCCGGTACAGCGGCTCGCCCGCCGCCGCGGCTGCGGCTTTGAGCGCCGCCATCGACACGGCAAGCAGGGCGTTGGCGCCGAGGCGGCTCTTGGTCGGGGTCCCGTCGAGCGCGACGAGCCGGGCATCGAGCGCGCGCTGATCGAGCGGCTGGCCCTTCACTGCCTTCGCAATCTCGCCGTTGATGTGCGCCACGGCGGTGCGCACGCCCTTGCCGAGGTAGCGCGTTGCGTCCTTGTCGCGCAGTTCCAGCGCCTCCCGCTCGCCGGTGGAGGCGCCGGAGGGCACCGCCGCGCGGCCGAACGCGGCGCCGGCCCAGAGGTCGACTTCGACCGTGGGGTTGCCGCGGGAATCGAGGATCTCGCGGCCGTGGAGACGGGTGATCTGTGGAGTCATCGACACCCCGAATCGTACTCCAGGCGGCGCGCGCGGCCGGAGCCGAGCGCGCGGAAAATTCCGCTATGCCGCCGGCGCCGGCCCGCTGCGGTCTGCGTCGGCTTCGGCGCGCAGCGCCTCTTGGGTGATCGGCCCGACGAGGGGGTCGTCGAGCGCGGTCACCACCACGACGCCGTTCTCGGTGACGGTGTGGCGGCGCCGGTCCTCGGCGGGATCGAAGCCGATCAGCGCCCCGCGCGGGATGAGCACGTCCCGATCGACGATCGCGCGCCGGATGCGCGCGTGCCGGCCGACGCGGACGCCCGGCATCAGAATCGACTGCTCGATGTCGCAGAAGCTGTGCACGCGCACGTTGGGACAGAGAATGCTCCCGCTGACCCGGCTTCCCGAGATGATGCAGCCGCCCGAGATGATCGAATCGAGCGCCTGGCCGCAGCGCCGGCGTTCCTCGGCGAACACGAACTTGGCCGGCGGCGCCTGTGGCTGGTAGGTCCGCAGCGGCCATTCGGGATCGTAGAGGTTGAACTCCGGGTTCACCTGGCAGAGGTCCATGCTCGCCTCGTAATAGGCGTCCAGGGTGCCGATGTCGCGCCAGTACTTGGCCGCCTTCTTGTTCTCGTCGTAGAAGCGGTAACAGAAGACCGGCGCTTTCTGAATGAGCGACGGGATGATGTTCCGCCCGAAATCGTGCTGGCTGTCCGGGCGGACCGCGTCCTCTTCGAGCGCGCGCACCAGCACATCGGTCCGGAAGATGTAGATCCCCATTGACGCCAGCGCGACGCCGGGGGCGCCGGGCACGCGCGCCGGGTCCGTCGGCTTCTCCTGAAACCCGATCACACGGCCGTCCTCGTCCACGCTGACGATGCCGAAGCGGGAGGCCTCGCTGCGGGGGACCTCGATGCCCGCCAGCGTGGCGTCCGCGTTCCGCTCGACGTGGAAGCGGAGCATCTTCGAGTAGTCCATCTTGTAGACGTGATCGCCGGAGAGCACGATGATGTGGCTCGGCGCCTCGTCCTGGATCGAGTAGAGGTTCTGGTAGACCGCGTCGGCCGTTCCGAGGTACCAGTGCTCCCCCACGCGCTTCTGCGGCGGCAGGATCTCGATGAACTCGCCGAGCTCTTCCGACACCACGCTCCAGCCCATTCTGATGTGCCGGTTGAGCGAGAGCGACTTGTACTGGGTGGCGATGAAGATGCGCCGCAGCCCGGAATTGATGCAGTTGCTGAGCGTGAAATCGATGATGCGGTACGGTCCGCCGAAATAGACGGCCGGCTTCGCCCGCTCCTGCGTCAGCGGCGCGAGCCGTTCACCGGCCCCGCCCGCGAGGAGAATGACCAGGATGTCGTCGAGGTCCACGCCCGTTGACCTTCAAATTCCGTTCCCGTCCGGCGGCAGGAACGGGCCGCGATGATAGCACGCAGGCTGGCGGCCGGCCCCCCCGCGCGGCCGGCGCTAACTCCAAGATGCGGCACGTCTTCTGATGTTTGACTTGACTCGGGATCGTTGCCTATGATCAGGCGATTTGGTTTCTCGAATCGCCCGTCCAGGGCGGTTGTTCATGAAGAGAGGCATGATGCATATCCGTCGGGTTCTCACGGCGGCTGCGGCGCTGGTTGCGCTTGCGGCCACTTCGCCCGTTCTCGTCGCCCAGAACAACCAGAACCGCCGTGAGCAGGAGCGGCGCAGCCAGCAGGAGCAGCGCGACACGCAGGCGCTCGTGCAGCTGGCCGACGCCGTGATGGCCGGCAAGCCGGCTCCGACCGACGTCGGCATCGCCTGGGTGGGCAACCATTTCGTCAAGGGCGCGGAGGGGATGACGTTCATCCCGTTCTCCGTGACTGTGGAGGCCAGTAAGCTCCCCGCCCCCGGCGTTGGCCTGTATGTCCGCGCGATTGCCAAGAACGCCGCGGCCCCGGCCCCGGCGCCTCAGGAGGGCAACAACCGGGACCGCGGCCGGAACACCAGCAAGCCGGAAAACGTCACCTATCCGTGGGACGACGTCCAGTTCCTGGACGTGCCGGCCGACGGCAAGGTGTCGCGGGCGCTCATGCTGAAGCCGGGCGAGTACGACCTGGTGATCGCGGTCAAGGAGAAGGCGCCGCTGCAGCCGCAGCGCAATCAGCCGCCTGCCAAGACCGGCATGCTGCGCCACGCGATCACGGTGCCCGATTACAACGGGGCCGAGCTCACGGTGAGCAGCCCGATCCTCGCGGCCAACGTGGAGCCGCTCCAGGCGCCGCTCACTCCGGAAGAGCAGCGCGCGAACCCGTACACCATCGGCGGCACGCTGAAGATCGAGCCCGCGGCCGACGGGAAGTTCAAGACGAGCGGCGAGCTGCAGCTCCTCTTCTGGGTGTACGGCGTCCAGCACAACAACGGCGTGCCGGACGTGCAGATCGAGTACAACTTCCACCAGAAGACAGCCGAAGGCGAAAAGTTCTTCAACAAGACCGCCCCGCAGGTGATCAACGCCTCGACGCTGCCGCCTGGCTTCAACGTGAACGCCGGACATCAGGTGCTCGGCTTCCTCGGGGTGCCGTTGAAGTCCTTCCAGCCCGGCGAGTATCGCGTGGAGTTCGTCATTCTCGACAAGCTCTCGGGCAAGAAGCTCACGGACAACGCCACCTTTACCGTCGAATCGTGATCGCCAGCTGAGAGGCCGCCGCATGTGCCACGCCATCGCCCGCCACGCAGTTGCTGCGGTGATGTGTGTGGCGGCTGCGGCGGCGCCCGCGTCGGCCCAGGGGCTCGGGCGGGCGCGACCCATGGCGGCGGCACCGCGGTCGGCGGCCGCCGCGTATCCTGAAGCCAATCTGTACGGCATCGTCCTCGACGAGCGTGGTGAGCCGCTTGCGGGTGCCGTGGTGTCGGCCGTTGGCGCGACCAGGGTTCTGGCGGTGTCCGATCCGGACGGGCACTTCGCGTTCCGCCGGCTCCCGTACGGTCCGTACCTGGTCAGGGCGCACCTGCCCGGCTACGTCCCGCCCGCCGCGCGCCTGATTCAGGTCGATCGCGCGTCGCTGACGGTCGACTCGATCGCGTTGACGCGGCATCCGGCCGAGGCCGAGGCTCTGCCGGTGCTCGCGGCCGGTATCGGCGCCGCGGGGATGCCCCCCGCTGTGCCGGACGGCGATGACGGCACCCACGATCACGGCGAAGTCGCGTGGCGGCTTCGTCACCTGAAGCGCGGCGTGCTCAAAGATGCCGGTCCGGGCGCCATCGAGCGGTTGGGCGGCGATTGGTTCCTCGGAGACTCACTGGCCGGTGTCGGCCGGGCTGTCGGCGAGTCGGCGCGCCTGGCGTCGGCGCTCTTCGCCGGCGTGCCCTGGGACGGCCACGTCGATCTGCTGACCAGCACCTCGTTCGACCGCCCGGAGGATCTGCTCTCGCCGCAGTCGTGGCCGCCTCGAGGTGCCGCCTTTGTCTCGCTGGAAGCACCAGCCGCCGGCGGCCACTGGACCATGCGGGGCGCCGTGACGCAGGGTGACCTGTCGTCGTGGATTGTCGCCGGCTCCTATCGCGCCGATCCTGGAACGCACCGCTGGGAAACGGGCCTGTCGTATGGGACACAGCGGCTGCTGCGCGACGTGGCCGATGCGCGGGCGGCGCTGTTCGACGGAGGACGGACCGTCGGCTCGGTGCATGCGGCTGACGAATGGACGATCGGGCCCCGCGTGACGATCGGGTACGGCGCCGAGTACGCCCGCTACGATTACCTGGCGGCTCCGGACCATTTCAACCCGCGCGCCGGCGTGACGCTCACGCCGACGGCCGATGAGGCGTTCCGGGTGCGCGCCTCGGTGTCGCACCGGTCGACCGCCCCGGGCGCCGAAGAGTTCCTGCCGCCGTCGAGCGGCCTCTGGCTCCCCCCGGAGCGCACCTTCTCGACGATCTCCTCCTCGTCCGGCTTCGTTCCCGAGCGTCTCGACCACGTCGAAGTGGCGGCCGAGCGCGAGTGGGTGGGTCTTTTCGTTCTCGGCGCGCGCGCGTTTCGCCAGCAGGTGACCGATCAGCTCGTCACCGTGTTCGGCGCTGCGCCCCCCGGGGCGGGGCCGGCCGGCCGCGGGCATTACTACGTGGCCTCCGCGGGCGATTTCGAGGCGCGCGGATGGAACGTCAGCCTCAGCCGCCCGCTGACGGCGCGGCTGCGCGCGTCGGTCGACTACACGAATGTTGAGTCGGCGTGGCTTCGCCCGTCGCCCGATCGAGGTGTGTTGACGGCGCTGAATGTCACGTTGCCCGGCGATCGTCGCGAGCGGTTCCACGATGTGACGGCGTCGGTCGACAGCGCAATTCCCTGGACGGCGACACGGGTCTTCGTGCTCTACAAGATCAACTCGCAGCTTGGCGAGACGCCCGACGGCGCCCCGGGCAGCGGCGCGCGCTTCGACATTCAGCTGACGCAGGCGCTGCCGTTTGTGGACATGGGCGGCGCGACGTGGGAAGCCGTGGTCGCGGTGCGGAACCTGTTTCGCGACGAGATGCTCGACGCGTCCGTGTATGACGAGCTGCTGGTCGTCCGCCCCCCGAAGCGGGTGGTTGGCGGCGTGACGGTCCGGTTCTAGTCGAGCCCCCGAAAATTTTTTCGCTTTTCGGCAATCCATTTGGTTGAACGGATGCTCCTGAAGGTTGGATCGAACGCGTGGGGTCGCTGGGGCGCGCCGGGGCTGCCGGTGGTCGTCGTCGGCGTCCTGCTATGCCTCGGCGTGGCCAATATCGTCGCGCGTGCGTCGTTCAACGAGGTCGAGGATGGCGTTCTCTGGGTGCTGCGTCCCGAGGGTGTGGTGGCCGCGGATGTCGCCGCCGACACGCCGGCGGCCCGGGTGGGAGTCGAGCGCGGCGACGTGCTGCTGGCGATTGACGACCGCCCGGTGGAGACGGTTGCCGACGTGGTCGAGGCGCTGCACGCGGCCTCGTCGGGCGCGTCGGTCCGCTACACCGTGCTGCGGCTCGGCGCGCGCGCGATTCTGGAGCTCGAGGTGGCGCCGATTCCAAACGGCGTCCGGCCCTTCTACTTCGTGCTCGCCGCCATCGGCATCTTCACGCTGCTCGTGGGCGGCGCCGTGCGGATCCTGCGGCCGTCCGACGCCGCCACGCTCCACTTCTTCTGGCTGTCGGTCGCGTTCTTCGGCCTCTTCACCTTTTCGTTCAGCGGCCGCCTCGATCGACTCGACTGGATCTTCTACTGGGGCGACGTCGCCGCCATCCTGACGCTGCCCGGGCTGTTCCTGCACTTTGCCCTCGCCTTCCCGGAGCGGAGCCGCAACTGGCTCTCGGGGCGTGCCGGCCCCGCCGTGCTGACGGCGATTTACGCGCCCGCCGTCCTGCTGGGGCTCGCCCGGATCGGGGCGCTGCTCCGGAGCGGCGCGAGCCCCTCGTTTCTGGTGCGTGTGGTCGCGGCGCTCGATCGGCTCGAGTACGTCTATCTGGTCGCCTGTTTCGTCGCCGGCCTCATTGCGCTGACGCAGGCGCTGCATCAGGTGCAGACGATCACGGCCCGCCGGCAGCTCCGGTGGATCGCGTGGGGCACGGCGCTGGGGATGACGCCGTTCGCGCTGGGCTATGCGATCCCCTGGGCCGCGGGCGTCGAGCCGTCGCTGCCGATGCAGCTGTCCGCGATTCCGCTGAGCCTCGTCCCGCTCGCCTATGCGTCGGCCATCGTTCGCTACCGCCTGATGGACGTCGAGGTCATCGTCAAACGGGGCCTCGTGTACGGCGTGGCGCTTTCGGCGGTCGTCGTGCTGTACGTCGTGCTGCTGTACGGATTCGAGCGCATGTTCTCCACCGGCGACACCGGCTACAACTGGGTGCTCGCCGCGGTGGTCACGGCGATCGCGCTGCTGCTGGCTCCGGCGCTGAAGCAGGCGGTGCAGGAGGGCCTCGACCGCGCGTTCTATCGCGACCGCTACGACTATCGGCGGGCGCTCGTGGCGTTCGCGCGCGATCTCAACAGCGATCTCGACCTGAACCGGCTCGCCGAGCGGCTGGTCTCGCGCGTCATGGAGACGCTGCTCGTCGAGCGGATGGCGCTGATGATCGCGGACGAAGCGACGCCGGTGTTCACGCCGATTTGCGCCACGGGGTTCGACGGGGGGACGCCCCCCGCCCTTCCGCGCGCGTCCGAGATGGGCGCGGCACTCGCCGCCGGCGACAGTGTGGCGCTGGACGATCCCATCGCGGCGAGCCGCTTCTCGGTGGACGACGTGGACGCCTGGCGCGGCGCCGGGCTGTCGAACTTCATCCCGTGCGTGTCGAACGAAGGCACGATTGCCGTGCTGGCGCTCGGGCGCAAGCAGGCCGGAGAGCCGCTGAACAGCGAGGACACGGGCCTGCTGGCCGCCGTCGCCGGCCAGATCGCGACGGCCCTCGAGAACGCCCGCCTCTACCGCCAGCTGCAGGACAAGGCGCTCGAGCTGGATCGGCTCCGCACGTTCAACGAGAACGTCCTCGAGTCGCTCGACGACGGTCTGCTCGTGATGGACCTCGAGGACCGCATTCTCCGGTGGAATCGCGCGATGGAGGGGCTGTGCGGCGTTTCGCGCGGCGATGCCATCGGGAGGACGCTCGATTCAGTGTTCGACGGCCCTCTCGTGGAGGCGATCCGCGCGGCTCGCCGCGATACGCCGGCAGGCGCGACGCTCTCCCGGCTTCGGCTTCACGGCCGCGGCCAGACCGCGGGCCGGACCATGATCGTCAACGTCGCGGTGGTGCCGCTGCGGGCGTCGGGCGAGACGGCGCCGATTGTCGGGACGATCGTGATCCTGGAAGACACGACCCAGCGGGTCGAGCTCGAGGAGCAGCTCCAGATCTCCGAGAGGATGGCCTCGATCGGGTTGCTGGCGGCCGGCGTCGCCCACGAGGTGAACACGCCGCTCACCGGCATCTCGAGCTTCACGCAGATGCTGCTCGAAGGCGCCGATCCGCAGGACGCTCGGACCCGTCTGCTGGAGAAGATCGAGCGCCAGACCTTCCGGGCGGCCAAGATCGTCAACGGGCTGCTGAACCTCTCGCGGCCGGCCTCGGCGCTCGCGTCGGAGATGACGCCGGTCGATCTCAATGCGGTCATTGCCGACGTGCTGTCGCTGCTCGAGCATCAGTTCGAGCTGCACCACGTCCGGGTGCGCCGGGAGCTTCACGCAGCGCCGGTTCTCGTCCTCGGCGTCGAGCAGAAACTGCAGCAGGTGTTTCTCAACCTGTTCCTCAATGCGAAGGACGCGCTGCCCAGAGGCGGCTGGGTCTCGGTCTCGACCGGCGTGACGGAGGGCTCGGCGACCGCGAAGGTGGCCGATACCGGCTCCGGAATCCCCAGCGAGTACCTGGCCCGCATCTACGATCCCTTCTTCACGACCAAGTCGACCGGTCAGGGCACCGGGCTCGGTCTCTCCATTACGTACGGGATCGTTCGCGAGCACCAGGGGACGATCGAGTGCGAGAGCGGCGTCGGACAGGGCACCCGCTTCCTCCTCGTATTTCCGCTCGCCCCCGCGGATGAACGCGGGCGGGCCACGCCCGTGTCCCGGGCCGCACATTCATAGCAGGGAGTCTTCATGCGCCGCAATGCCTCCATCCTGGTCATCGACGACGAAGAGATCATGCGCGAGATCCTGGAGGCGCTCCTCACGCGCGAGGGGTACCACGTGCGGGTCGCCGGCTCGGCGATGGAGGGGCTGGAGCTGGCCCGCACCGAGCCGTTCGACGCGGCGGTCGTCGATGTCATGATGCCGGGCGTCGACGGCATCACGACGCTCGAGGAGCTGCGGAAGATCGACGAGGATCTGCCGGTCCTGATGATCACGGCCTTCGCCTCGGTGGAGACGGCGATCTCGGCGATGAAGCGCGGCGCGTTCGACTACATCACGAAGCCGTTCAAGAACGACGAGGTGCTGGTGGTGGTCGGCAATGCGGTGGAGCGCCGGCAGCTGAAGGCGGAGAACAGCGCGCTGCGGCAGACGCTGCAGGCGCAGCACCAGACCTTCGCCGGCATCATCGGCCGCAGCCCCCGCATGAAGCAGATCTTCAACCTCATCGTCCAGGCGGCGCCGAGCCGGTCCACGATCCTGATCAGCGGCGAAAGCGGCACCGGCAAGGAGCTGGTGGCGCGCGCCATCCATGCGCACTCGTCGCGCGCCGACCGGGCGTTCGTCACCGTCAATTCGGGCAATCTCCCGCCCGACCTGCTCGAGTCGACGCTGTTCGGCCATGTCAGGGGCGCCTTCACCGGCGCCGTGCTGCCCAAGAAGGGGCTCTGCGATCTGGCCGACAAGGGCAGCATCTTCTTCGACGAGATCGGCAACATTCCGCTCGAGACCCAGGCCAAGCTGCTGCGGGTGATCCAGGAGCGCGAGTTCATGCGGCTCGGCGGCATGGAGACGATCCGGGTCGACGTCCGGATCATCGCCGCCACCAACGGCGACCTGCGCCAGATGGTGGCCGACGGCGAGTTCCGCGAGGACCTGTTCTACCGGCTCAACGTGATCAACATTGCCCTGCCGCCGCTCCGCGAGCGAAAGGAGGACATTCCGGTGCTGGCGCAGCACTTTCTCGAGAAATACAGCCGCGAGAACGACAAGGCCGGCCTCGAGCTGACGCCCGAGTCGCTCGACCTGCTGATGGACTACGACTGGCCCGGCAACGTGCGGGAGCTGGAGAACGTCATCGAGCGGGCGGTCGTCCTGACGTCGGGATCGCGCCTGGGCGCAGACCTCATTCCGGAGCACGTCCGCTCGTCGCCCGGATTCCATATGCCGCGCTTCGTGGTCCCGGCCGAGGGCATCTCGTTCAAGGACGTCATTACGAGCGTCGAGAAGCGGCTCATCGAATCGACGCTCGAGGCGGCGGGCGGCGTGCAGAAGAAGGCGGCCGAGCTGCTTCGCATCAAGCCGACCACGCTCAACGAGATGATCAAGCGGCACGAGATCGGGCCGCGGAAGAAGAGGAACGGATCGCCCGAGGACGTCGCCGACGATCTCCGTTCATCGACGCGCGCCCGTCACGGCGCCGCCGCCACCGAACTCCCTTAGGTCCGCCTGACGCGCATCATGAGCCGCTCGAAGCGGCCCAGCACGGCGTCCCAGCGGTAGTGCTGGCTGACGTACCGCCGGCCGTTCTCGCCGAGCTGCGCCCGCAGGCGGCTCTTCGTCATCAGTGCGGTGAGCGCCTCCACGAACTCGGCGCCGTTGGCGTAGTAGAGACCGGCGTTCGCGCGCCGGCAGTGCTCGACCGCCGCTCCGTTGCGGACCGCGGCCAGCACCGGCGTGCCGACGGCAAAATTCTCGAGCACGGTTGTGGCCAGCAGATCGTCGGGCTCCGGCGCCACGGCGACATCCGCCGCTTCGTACGCCATCAGCCGCTCGCAGCCGGGCAGCACGCCCGCCAGCCGCACGTGGCGCTGTTCGGGCACGTTCATCATCTTGATGCCCATCAGCACGAGCGCGGTGTCGCCGTCGGCGGATGTGTAGCGGTCGAAGTACTCCAGCATCTCGATCGAGCCGTTGTCGGGGGTGATCCGCCCTCCGTACAGCGCAAACGGGCCGTACAGCCGGTGGCGCCGGCGAAACAGCACCCCTCGCCCCTCGAGGTATCCACGCGGCGCCTCGGCCTGCTCCTCGTCGCCGCTCTCGGCCTCGTCCGGCTCCGCGACGGCGTCTTCCGGATCCTGCTGGTGGCGCGGATAGGCCTGCTGCGCCGGTGTCTCCACGCCAATGCCGACGATCTCCTCTGCCGCGGGCGTGACGCCAAGAAAGTCTCGCGCGAGCGTGCGCTCGGACGACGAGACATAGCCGACCCCGCGCGCCGACGCGAACACGTCGGCCCAGAGGCCGTACCGGAGCGCCGGATCGAGCCGAAGATACGGAAAGAGAACGCTGCGATCGGGCACGGCCGCGATGCCCGAGACGGTGGTCGCGTGGAACAGCGAGAAGAAGACGACCGCGTCATACGAGCGGTGCTGGCGCCGGAGGAATTCGACGAGCGCCGGCGATGTCGGCCCGAGGCTCCTGACCCATTCCTGCTCGTCGGCCCGGCCCTGGGGCGCTCCGCGCAGTCGCGCTGACAGCTGCCGGAACGCCGCAGGGTCGTGCGGCTGGTTGACGGCGAACCGGCGCACCAGTACGCCGCGGACCCGATCGGCGCCTTCGGGATATTCGTTGTGCCAGCTGAGCGGATCGCGCGCGCACGTGGTGAGCACGTCGATGTGGTGCCGCGTGCTGGCCTGCTCGGCCAGCAGCCGGCAGACGTGCTCGGCGCCTGTCGTGATTTCGGCGCCGTAGCGCGGGGTGACGAACGCCAGGTTCATGTGCGGGCCTCCGCGCCGACCGGCAGGCCGCCGTCGTGCACCGCGTGATCCTCGTCGTCTGCGTGTGCGGCGGCGCCTGCGGGAAGCGCCGCGACCACGTCCAGCGCGGGCGGTACGGTCGGACGGCGCCGGGCCAGCCAGCCCGGCAGCGGCTCCATCTCGTAGGCCGCCGGCTCTCGCGACAGGCGATCGAGCAGATCGCGGTACTTGCGCACGATCACCGGCCAGCTGTAGTGCCGGACATAGTACGCGCGGCCGTGCGCGCCCAGGCGCTCGCCGAGCGCGCCGTCGGCGAGCAGGCGGTCGAGGACCGTTTCGAACTCGCCGATCCCGCTGTAGCACAGGCCGCCGCGGCTTCGCTGCGACTGCCCGGCGAGCACGTCGCAGCGCGCGTTGGCAATGACCGGCCGGCCGAGCGCCCAGGCCTCCAGCGCCGCCATCGACAGGCTCTCGTAGTAGGACGGCATGACGAGCGCGGCAGCGGCGGCAATCACGTCGAATTTGTCCCGGTCGCTCACGAATCCGAGATGACGGATACGGGGATGAGCCGGGATCGGCACGTCGGCTTTGCCGACGAGCACCAGATCGACCGTGCGGCGCGTGGTGTCCAGATACCGGGCGAAGAAGTCGAACAGCTCGTGGCAGCCCTTGTTCGCGTCGATCCGTCCGACGTACACGAGGAACGGATCCCGCAGCTCGAACTTCTGCCGCGCCCGGCCGGCGTCGACGTCGGCGGGAATCTCGGAGCCGATGCCGACGACCACGCCGGGCACGTGGCCGTTGCGGGCGACCGCCTGGATCGCGGCGCGCTCCTCGATCGAGTTGTACATGATTCCGCGGACGCCGCGGAAGATCGGCTGAAAGATGGCCAGGCCGAGCGCCGGCTCGCGCTCGGCGGTTGGAACGAGAATGGCGCGCGGCGCGAGGGCGCGCGCGCCGTAGTACGCCTGGTGGTAGCGGATGCTGAAGAGCAGGACGAAGTCGAACTCACGGCCCGACCGGCGCAGCCGTGTGATGAGTGCCGGGCTGACGGGTCCTTCACTCCTCAGCCAGTCCAGCTCCTCCTGCAGCGTGTGCAGCCGCGTGAACACACGGCGCGACCGTACACCGAAGTCGTGGAGATCGCGTTCCCGGGCGACGGGGAACCGTTCCACCGGAATGCCGTTGACGTCCTCCGTGCCGGCGGGGAACTCGTTGCGCCAGGTCAGATGATCGCGGGCGCATGTCGTGAGCACGCGTACCTCGAGATGCGGGCCCAGCCGCTCGGCCAGGTAGCGAGCGTGCAGTTCGGCGCCGCCGCTGATGTCGGCGCCATATCGCTGCACCACAAGGCCCACCTTCATGTCGTGTTCGGGTCGTCGCTGCCTGTGTCGTGCTGTGGCGCCGGCGGAGCCGGCTCGCCGGCCGGAGCGACCGGCTCTCCGGGCGCCGCTTCGCTGCTCCAGGTCTGGATGGCGAGGTCAGCGGCCGGAGCCGCCGCCGGCATCGGCGGCTCGTCGGGCGGGACATCGGAGGAGCCGGCTCCTCCCTCCGGCCCGGTCGCCCCGGGTTCGGGAGCCGCGTCAGGCTCGCCGCTGTCAGGCGTATAGCCCGAACCGGCCTGGGCCGCTTCTCCCGTCACGCCAGGGCTACGCCGGCCTCGCCGCCGGCGCCGTCGCCGCTGCGCGCTCTCCGGCCCCGCGCCTTCCCCACCGGCGTCCCCGGCCGGTGCGGCCTCGGCCGGGACCACGGCGGCCACCTCCGGCTGGCGCGCCAGGGGCCGGGCGGTCACCGCGGCCGCTTCGATGCTTCGGACCCGCCGGTCGGAGAAATCGACCTTCGTGCTGAGCGATTCGAGCTGCTGGGACAGCGACTGGACCTCCAGGCTCACGCGCGAGACCTCCGTCACCATCCGCTGCACGATCTCGTAATGGAGCGCGTTCCACTCCGTCTGCCGCCGCTCCCGCTCGGCTTCGCGCTCGGCAGCCTCGACATTCAGGCGTGCCTGGAGGTGCAGCGCGCGGATCAGCGGATTGGGGTTGAAGAACAGCTTCAGCAGCGGGTTGAGCAGCTTCCGGATGAACCGCAGCATTCCCCGGTGCGAGTCGTAGATCGTCGTGTCCTCGAAGGTATAGACCGGCTCGCTGGGCGGGCGCGGAGGGGACGCGGGAGAGGCCGTCCCCAGAGAGCGGCGGAGCCCGTCGAGCAGCGACGGCTTCATGGCACGCGGATCCAGGATCGACTCGAGCTTTCGCGCGGCCAGATCCTGAATCTGCTGGTTCGAGAGGTCGATGCCCTGGCGCTGAGCGATCCGCGCCCGAATCTCGCGCATGATCTGCTCGACGTCCACGTGATCGCGCCCCTGCGGCTGCGCGGGGGGCGGCGGCGGCAGACGGCGGTCGGGGCCGCGCCGGTCCGGCCCGCGCCGGCCTCGATGGAAGTGTCCGCGCCGGCGGTCCTGATTCTGATCCAAGTGCCTAGTATCTCCTGAAGAGCGCTCCCCAGTCGGTGCGCATGAACGTCCGAATCCGTGAGCGGCCGACGGTCGGGTACCAGAACCAGTCGTGGTACACATTCGACGCGAATGGCGCCCACACCATCAGCGGAGAGTGCAGCAGGATGCGTTCGAGCGGCCGCAGGAAGCCGCGGCGGATCATCTGGTCGCCCCAGATGACGAGCGACCGCTTCGTGCGGAACCCGAAGTTCTCGCGCGAGACGTCGTCGCCCACCAGCTCGATGTCGCGCGGGTCGGCGACCCCGAGGCCGCGCTCGTGCGCCATCCGCAGGAATGGAATCGAGAGCGGGTCGAATCCCATCAGCCGCGCCGCAATCGCGTCGATCGCGATCGAATCCTCCGCAGCCAGAATGAGGTTCTTCACGACTGGAATCATAGTTCTCGGGCCGGCGCCGTCGCCGGCTACCGTCCCGTCCATCACGGTGAAGACGGCGGGGTGCAGCTCGCGCTGCATATACAGGAGGTCGACCAGCACCTCGTGCATGTACTTGTGCGCGTAGTGCCGGACCTCCCGCAGCAGCCCGCCGAACGAGTTCTTCACCGAGCCGGTCATGACCGCGTGGCCGTGCGTTTTCACGGTGGGCAGGTGGACGATCTGCCTGCCAGGATAGATCGCCGGAATCTGGATGCCCTCGGGGAAGATCGCGTTGAGCTTGAGCAGCGGACTGCTGAATCGATAGACCTGCCACTCCACGTCCGTCAGCGGCGTATACGTGAGGCCGCGGCGCGCCAGCACCGATTCCCACCGGTTGTTCCGGCACCCCTCGCGCGGCTCGGTCACGACGGTCTTGTTCTCCACGGGGAGCAGCCGCGACGGGGCGAAACCGTCGCCGAGCATCTTGGTGACGACCCCGTCCACCTGCCACGGCTGGGACGAGCAGGCCGGGAAGTACTTGGTCCAGGACAGATTCAGCTTGAGGAGCGTGTCCCGGTCGCGGCTGAGGACGGCCTGGTAGCCCGCCAGGTCCATGACACGCGCATAGTCTTCGATGACGGTCTCCGGGCGGGTGCGCACGACGGCGACGCGCGCAGTGCGGCGGCGCGAAGGCGTCTCGGGGGTCGCGGGAGCATCAATGACAACCGGCATCCGATCACCTGCCCAGGGGGGAGTACATCAGAAGCATGACCGCTGCGGCCCAGAGCGCGACGCAGACGAGCAGCGACCGGTCGGCCAGCAGCATGGCCGCAGGGCTTCCGCCGCCGTGTCTCTGGTGCACCAGATAGAGATATCGGAAGATCCCGTAGAGCACAAACGGAAGGGTCATCCAGAGGCGGGCGGTCCCGAGCCGCTCGGCCGTTTCGCGGCTCGTCGCGAACACCGTGTAGGCGATGACCGTTGAAGTGGTCACCACCGCGATCATCTGGTCCAGCAGGTACGGGCTGTACTCGCCGAGGATCGGCCGGTGGCGCGAGGCATCGTCGCCCAGGAGGACCAGCTCGTGGCGGCGCTTGCTGAACGCCAGGAACAGCGCCAGCAGGACCGTACACACCAGGAGCCATGGCCGGATCGGCACCGCGACGGCCACCGCCCCGGCGACCGCGCGCAGCACAAACCCTCCGGCGATGGTCAGCACGTCGATGATCACAACGTGTTTGAACGTGACCGTGTAGAGCAGGAGGAGCAGCACGAACGCGGCGGCGACCGCGGCCAGCTCGACGGAAATCAGCCACGCCGCTGCGACCCCGCCGCAGACGAGCGCGGCGGCGGCCGCGGCCGCGCTCGTGACAGGGAGGGCGCCCGACGCGACCGGCCGCGACTGCTTCAGCGGATGCCGCCGGTCGGCGTCGCGGTCCCAGATGTCATTGGCCAGGTACATGCCGCCGGAGAGCGCGCAGAAGATGCCGAACGTCGCCAGCGCGCCGAGCCCCGCAGACGGCTCGAGCAGACGTCCGCCGAAGAGCAGGCCGGCAAACACCAGGAGGTTCTTCGTCCACTGCTCGGGACGAAGCGACGCGGCGAGGACCTGAAGCGTGGAGTGCGCGGTCTCGCGGCCTGGCTGGACGATCACCGACCGGTCAGGCTCTCGCCGCCGTGGAGAAGCTGCGAACCGCGTCGGCTTCGTCGTCGTAGGTCTCGAAGACCGTCAACAGCTTCGTAATCGACAATAGATCCGTGATGCGCTTGGTGAGCCCCAGCAGCTTCAGGCTGCCGCCCTGCCGGCTCACCGTCGTGTAGGTCCGCACGATCTCGCCGAGCCCGGCGCTGTCGATGTACGCCACCGCGGCGAGGTTGAGGATCAGCTTTTTCTTGCCCTGGGACACCAGGCTGTTGACTTTGTCTCTCAGTGCTTCGTCGCCTTCGCCGAGCGTCATCCGCCCTGTCACATCCAGGATGGTGATGTCACCCGCCGACCGTTCCACGATTTCCATAGCGCTCCTTCAAAGGGCTGGAAAAAGAAGGGCCAGACCGGAGCCTGGCCCTCAAAACCGTATGTCTCCGAAGTAATCGCGCGCGGCGGCGCGTCAGACGCCGCCGGCGCCAGCGAACTTCCGCTGCTGGAAGCACTCTTTGCAGAAAACGGGGCGCCCCTGTGTTGGTCGGAAGGGTACCGTCGTCTCCTTGCCGCAGGCCGAGCAGGTGGTATGGGTCTCGACGCGCTCGCGCGGCGCCGACGCGGTGGCCATCCGCGTAGCACGCTTGGCCTTGCAGTTCTTACACCGCTTCGGCTCGTTCTTGAACTGCTTGTCAGCGAAGAACAGCTGCTCGCCGGCCGTCCAGATGAATTCCGCGCTGCAATCCACGCACCTCAGAGTCTTGTCTTGGAACTCCATCGGTCGCCACCTCGTGCTCGTCGATTACGCCGGCGCGCCCTATTCTGCCTCGCGTCGGAGCTTCTTGCGATTCCGCTTTCGCGCCAGCGCCTGTTTGGCGCGCCGCTTGTCACCGGGCTTCAGATAAAAGGAGTGCTTCTTGATGTCCTTGATGATGTCTTCCTGCTGCACCTTTCGCTTGAAACGCCGGAGGGCGCTCTCGATTGATTCGCCGTCCTGGAGCTTGACTTCCGCCACGCTGTAAAACACCCCCCTTATCGACCCGCGGACTACCTGTGATAGCCCGTTGAAAAGTGACGAATATGCTAGGCTATCATGGGCAGGCGCGGATTCTAGGCGCAAGACGCCCCCACGTCAACGAAATAGTCGGGTTCCCCCAACCTGTTGTCCGGCCGGCAATTACCTTCCTTTCGATGAGAATCCTCGTGATTGGCAGCGGCGCCCGTGAGCACGCGCTGGTCTGGAAGCTTGCCGGCGAGCGCTCCGTCGCGCAGGTGCTGTGCGCTCCCGGCAACCCGGGGATCGGCGAGCTCGCGCAGTGCGTTCCGGGCGACCCCGGTGACCCTGCGTCGCTGCTCGAGGCGGCTCGGCGCGAGGCCGTGGACCTGACGGTGGTCGGCCCCGAGCTGCCCCTCAGCCTCGGCGTTGTCGACGCCTTTACGGCCGAAGGCCGGGCCATCCTGGGCCCTACCCGGGCGGCTGCGTCCCTGGAGACGAGCAAGGCGTTCGCGAAAGACTTCATGCGCCGGCACGGCGTCCCGACCGCCGCGTTTGAAGTCTGCGACTCCGCGCAGGATGCGGGCAGGGTGATCGCGGCCGGCCGGCTGGGCTACCCGCTCGTGCTGAAGGCGGATGGACTCGCGGCAGGCAAGGGGGTCGTCATCGCGGAGGATCGCCCGACAGCCGAAGAAACGGTCCGCCTGGCGATGGTGGAACGCCGGTTTGCCCGGGCGGGCGACCGGCTGGTGCTGGAGCAGTTCCTTGTCGGCGAGGAGGCATCCTACTTCGTGCTGGCCGACGGCGCGGCCGTCATGCCGCTCTCCTCCGCACAGGACCACAAGCGGGTCTTCGACGGCGATCGCGGCCCGAACACGGGCGGGATGGGGGCATTCGCGCCGAGCCGGCTGATGACGCCGGAGGTCGAGCGGCGGGTGCTCGATGAGATCGTGCGACCGGTGCTGAACGGAATGATGCAGGAAGGATGTCCGTACCGGGGATTTCTGTACGTCGGCCTGATGCTCACCGCCGACGGCCCACAGGTCGTGGAGTTCAACGTCCGTCTCGGCGATCCGGAGGCGCAGGTGCTTCTGCCGGGGCTCGATGAGGAGCTGTCGGTCGTCCTGCAGGCCGCGGCCGGCGGCCGACTTCCGTCGCGGCCGGCGCGGTGTCGCGCCGAGCCGCACGTGGGCGTCGTGCTGGCGGCCGCCGGCTATCCCGAGACGCCGCAGAGCGGACAGGCCATCTCCGGCATTGACGATGCCGCCGGCGTGCCTGGCGCGCTGGTCTTCCATGCCGGCACCAGGCGCCGCGACGGCGCCCTGGTGACGGCGGGCGGCCGCGTGCTGACCGTGGTGGGTCGAGGGCGGACGTATGGCGATGCCATCGACGTCGCCTATCAGGCGGCGTCGCGCATCAGCTTCGAGGGCATGCAGTATCGCCGGGACATCGGGCAGAAGGCGCTCCGGCCGTGAGACACGCCATCGTGACGTTCGGGTGCCGTGTGAATCAGGCCGATTCCTTCGGCATTGAAGATGCGCTCCGCGCCCGCGGCAGCCAGGCCGCAGCCCCCGAGCAGGCTGACGTGGTGGTGGTGAACACCTGCGCCGTCACCGCGAGCGCCGAGCAGGCGGCGCGCCAGACGATTCGGCGTATCGCACGCGCCAACCCGGCCGCCCGGCTCATCGTCACCGGATGCTACGCGACCCGCCGGCTCGACGAGATCGCGGGTCTGCCAAACGTGCTCCGGGTCGTGCCAAACATGGAGAAAGAGGCGCTGGTTGAGGCTGTGGCCGCCGACATCGGGCTGACCTCGGCGGAACGCTTCGGGAACGGCGCGGGCCCCTGTGGAAGCACGCTCGAGCCCGGGGTCGCCGGCCGCACGGCGCTCACCCTGCGCGTGCAGACCGGCTGCGACGAGCGGTGCAGCTACTGCATCATCCCGAGCACGCGCGGGGCCAGCCGCTCGCGTTGTCTCGACGCCGTGCTCGGGGACGTGCATCGTGCAACCGCTGCAGGGTACAAGGAGCTCGCGATCACCGGAGTCCACCTCGGATCGTACGGGCGCGATCTGGGAGACGGTTCCTCCCTGGCGTCCCTGATCCGTGCTCTCGCCGCGGGGCCCGACGATGTGCTGTTTCGGATCAGCTCGCTGGAGCCGATGGATTGCACGCAGGAGCTGGTCGATCTCGCAGCCTCGTCACCGCGGCTGGCGCCGCACTTCCACCTTCCATTGCAGCACGGGTCGGATGCGGTGCTGCGGTCCATGCGGCGGCCGTACACCGTTGCGTTCTACGAGGCGCTCATCGATCGGATCAGGGTCGCCCTGCCGGACGCCTCGATCGGCTCGGATGTGATCGTTGGATTTCCGGGCGAGTCGCCGGAGCACTTCGAGGAGATGCGAGCCGTCCTCGAGCGCCTCCCGCTGACCTACCTGCACGTCTTTCCCTACTCCGATCGTCCTGGAACGGCCGCGTCGCGTCTGCGGCCGAAGGTCGACGGAAGGATGATCCGCGAGCGGGCAGGTCAGGTTCGCGCAATCGGCGCCGCCATGGCCGAGCGGTTTCGCCGGGCGCAGACCGGCCGCGTGATGCGCGCGCTGACGGTGGACGATGGGACGTCGGTGGTGACGTCGAACTACCTGAAACTGCGGATCCCGCCCGGACGGGCGCGGAACGAGTGGGTGGTGGTCCGCGTGCTCGAGCAGCTTAGAGGTGAGCTCGTGGCTTGAAACAAGAGGCGGACCTGAAGCTCCGCCTCTACGTCTGCAGGGGTCGTCGTAGAGGTCTGCAGGGGTCGTCGCGGAGGTCTACAGGTGTCGTCGTAGAGGCGGGTCTTGAGACCCGCCTACCGCATGAGCAAGGCCATCTGCTGCGCGGCCGACTTCTTCGACCCGCCTTCGACAATCAGCTGGCCGCAGGCCGCCCGGATATCGCGGCCCCGGCTCTTGCGGACCGACACCGTGAGATGGCCGTCGGCCAGTATCTGCGCGAACCGATCGACCCGCTCGTCCGAGGGCCGCTCGTACGGAATGCCGGGCGCGGGATTGAGGGGGATCAGATTCACCTTTGACTTGATCCCGGCCAGCAATCGAACCAGCCGGCGGGCGTCTTCCGGCGTGTCGTTCACGCCCGAGAGCAACACGTACTCGAACGTGATGCGGCTGCGCTTCTTGAGCGGAAACCGCCGGCAGGCGTCGAGAATCGCCGCGAGCGGATACTTCCGGTTCGGGGGCACGAGCTCGCTGCGCTGCTCGTCGCGCGTGGCGTGGAGCGAGATGGCGAGATTGGGCATGAGCGGCTCGTGCGCCAGCCGCTCCAGTCCGGGCACGATCCCGACCGTCGACAGCGTCACGCGGCGCGGCGACACCGCCAGGCCGTGCTCGCTGTGCAGCACGCGCAGCGCCTTCATCGTGTGCTCGTAATTGTGCAGTGGCTCTCCCATCCCCATCAGGACGATGTTGAACGGAAGATCGAGCAGGCCGGTTGCGCCAGCGAGCACGCGCACCTGCCCGGCAATTTCGCCCGCGGTGAGATTCCTGACGAGCCCCATCCTGCCGGTCAGGCAGAAACCGCACGACATCGCACAGCCGACCTGCGTGGAGAGGCAGAACGTCATCGCCGGGGTGTCCGGGATGAACACCGCCTCGACGCGACGCCCGTCGGCCAGCTCGAGCAGAAACTTGCGCGTGCCGTCGATCGAGCGGTCGTCCGATACGACACGGGGCGTCCCTATCGTGAACTCCCGCTTCAGCATCTCGCGCAGATCGCGGCTCAGATCGCTCATGCGATCGAACTCGGTCACGCCGCGCTTGTAGACCCAGCGGTAGAGCTGCCGCGCGTGAAACGGCTCGACGCCGTGCGCCGCCAGATCGGCCTCGAGCTCGCGCAATTCGAGCTCGGCCAGGTCGTTGCGTGAGGGGCTCATCTCTATGTCCCGCATTTGCTAGCAGATGCGAGACTTTGATTGTACCAGCCGCATGGGCGCCACCCGGTGTTTCGGCCGTTCATGGCGCCGCGCTTCGTGCTATCATGGTGATGTTCTTCTAATCCCCTGTCTGTCAACGGTTTGCAGGGAGCCTGGCGAGGCTCGTTCCTGTTGGCGGACGCGGCCCGGTCGCCCCATTTTCTGAACATCCATGGCGCCATCGACGATCGTGCGCGACGTGCTTCCCAACGGGCTCCGCCTTCTGACGGAGCAGATGCCTCACGTCCGTTCGGTCAGCATCGGCGTGTGGCTGGCCCGGGGCTCGCGTCACGAAACGGTCGAGCAGAGCGGCATCGCACACTTCGTCGAGCACATGCTGTTCAAGGGCACGGCGACGCGCACGGCCGAGGACATCGCACAGACGATCGACTCCATCGGCGGCCAGATGGATGCCTTCACGGCCAAGGAGTACGCCAGCTACTACATCAAGGTGCTCGACGAGCATCTGCCGCTCGCGGTCGACGTCCTTTCGGACATCGTGATGCGGCCCGCGTTCGATCCGGGGGACCTCGAGCGCGAGAAGAAGGTGGTGCTCGAGGAAATCAAGATGGTCGAGGACACCCCCGACGATCTCGTGCACGAGCTGTTTACGGAGCATTTCTGGCGCGACCACCCGCTCGGCCGCCCGATCCTGGGAACCAGGGAAACCGTCGAGGCGCTGACGGCTGAAGCCCTGCGGGAGTACTTCGGCGACGCGTATGCGTCCCCGAACCTGATTGTTGCGGCCGTCGGCAATGTCGAACACGAATCAGTGCGCGACCTGGTGATGAAGTTTTTCGAGGGTCTCCCCTCCGAGACGGCGCCGCTTGTCGAGGAGCGCCCGCGCGTCGTTCCGCACGTGCTCATCCGGACCAAGGAGCTGGAGCAGAGCCATGTCTGCCTGGGGGCCAGCAGCTACCAGCAGGATCACGCGGACCGGTACACGAGTTACGTCCTCAACACGGTGCTGGGCGGATCCATGAGCTCCCGTCTCTTCCAGAATGTCCGTGAGAAGCGCGGGCTGGCGTACGCCGTGTTCAGCGGCCTGAGCGCGTATCGCGACGCCGGATCGATTACCGTCTACGCCGGCTGCGCCAACGATGCCGTCGACGAGCTGATCGATGTCGTCGTCGCCGAGCTGCGGCGGCTCAAGGAGGAGGCGCTGCCCGAGACGGAGCTCCGCCGGGCCAAAGATCATCTCAAGGGGAGCCTGATGCTCAACCTGGAGAGCACGTCGAGCCGGATGTCGCACCTGGCGCGCCAGGAGATCTACTTCGATCGCCAGTACGGGCTGGATGAGACGCTGGCGGGCGTCGAACGCGTGACCGCTGACGAGGTGCGGCGCGTGGCGCAGGACCTGTTCGCGGACGGCGCCCTGGCGGCGACCGTGCTGGGCGCGGCGAACGGGCTCCGCCTCCCGCCGGAGAAACTGTCGCTCGCATGATCGCCCGCTATACCGGCCCCGAGATGGGTCGCATCTGGAGCGACCACCGCAAGTACGAGACGTGGCTGCAGGTGGAAGTGGCCGCGGCGGAGGCGATGGCCCGCGCGGGGATCGTGCCGGCCGAAGCCGCCCAGGAGATCCGCGAGCGCGGCCGGTTCGACATCGGCCGCATCGAAGAAATCGAGCAGGTCACCCAGCACGACGTCATCGCCTTCACCACGGCGGTCGCCGAGCATGTGGGCCCTTCGGCTCGCTGGCTCCACTTCGGCCTGACGTCGTCGGACGTCATCGATACGGCCCAGGCGCTGCAAATGCGGGAGGCCTGCGGGCTGATCCTGCGTGAGCTCGGCGCGCTGATGCAGGCCGTACGGGCCCGTGCCGAGGAGCATCGCCGCACGCCGATGATCGGACGCACGCACGGCGTCCATGCCGAGCCGATGACGTTCGGCCTCAAGCTGGCGCTCTGGTATGCGGAACTGGCGCGCGACGCCGGCCGGGTCGGCCGGGCCCGCGACGTGATCTCGGTCGGCAAGCTCTCGGGCGCGGTCGGCACGTTTGCGCATCTGCCGCCGTCGGTTGAAGCGGACGTCTGCAGCCGGCTGGGCCTGGAGCCGGCCCCGGTTGCGTCGCAGGTGATCCAGCGCGATCGGCACGCGGAGCTGCTCGCGGCGCTGGCGATCACCGCTTCGACACTCGAGAAATACGCACTCGAGATTCGCGGGCTCCAGAAGACCGAGATCGGCGAGGTGGAGGAGCCGTTCGGCAAGGGGCAGAAGGGGTCGTCTGCGATGCCGCACAAGCGGAATCCGGTCGGCTGCGAGCAGATCGTCGGCCTGGCGCGGCTCGTGCGCGCCAACGCGGGCGCCGCGCTGGAGAACAACGCGCTCTGGCACGAGCGCGACATCTCGCATTCGTCGGTCGAACGGGTCATTCTTCCAGACAGCTTCATCGCGCTCGACCACATGCTCCGGCGGTTTACCCGGATCGTGAGCGCCATGGTCGTCTATCCGGAGCGGATGCGGGAGAACCTCGCGCGCTCGCGCGGCGTCGTGTTCTCCGGTACGATTCTCCTGGAGCTGGCGCGACGCGGCGTCTCGCGCGAGCAGGCCTACGAGTGGGTGCAGCGGAGCGCAATGCGGTCGTTCAACGAGGCGCGTGCCTTCAAGGCGCTCCTGCTCGCCGACCCGGATGTGACGGCAGCGCTGCCCCCGGCCGAGATCGAGCGGGCCTTCGACCTCGACGAGCAGCTCCGGCATGTGGATCACGTATTCGATCGCGTCTTTCAGGAGGTGGCCGTGTGATGCGTGCGCGGGTATTTGTGACGCTCAAACCGTCGGTGTTCGATCCGCAGGGGACGACGGTGGCCGAAGCGCTGCATACGCTCGGGTATTCGAGTGTTGCGGACGTGCGGCAGGGCAAGTACTTCGAGCTGACGCTCGACGCGAACACGCCCGAGGAGGCCCGCCGGATCGCCACCGAAGCGGCCGACAAGCTGCTGGCCAATCCGGTGATCGAAAGCTACCGGATCGAGATCGATGCCGCCGGAGCGCCGGCGGCGGGAGCCGGCCGATGAAGTTCGCCGTTGTCGTGTTTCCCGGATCGAACTGCGACCACGACGCGTACCATGCCGTCAAGCACGTGCTCGGCCAGGACGCCGCGTTCGTCTGGCACAAGGAGACGAGCCTTGGCGGGGCCGATGCCGTGATCCTCCCCGGCGGCTTCGCCCATGGCGACTATCTGCGCACCGGCGCGATCGCGCGCTTTTCACCGGTGATGCAGGCGGTGCGGCGGTTTGCCGCCGCCGGAGGCCCCGTGCTCGGCATCTGCAACGGATTTCAGGTGCTGCTCGAGGCAGGGCTGCTGCCCGGCGCGATGCTGCGGAACCGCAGCGTCCAGTTCCAGTGCGAGCACGTCTACGTGCGGGTCGAGCAGACCGACACGCCGTTCACGCTCGCATGCCGCCAGGGCCAGATCCTCAGAATTCCCATCGCGCACGGCGAGGGGAACTACTATGCGGAACCGGCGGTCCTCGAGCAGCTCGAGCGAAACCGGCAGGTGGTGTTCCGCTATACGACCGTCGCGGGTGCGGTGACGGACGACTCCAACCCGAACGGCTCCATCAATAACATAGCCGGCATCTGCAGTGAAGGTCGCAACGTGGTCGGCCTGATGCCGCACCCCGAGCGCGCGTGCGAGCTGCCGCTCGGGAGCGCCGACGGCCTGGTCGTCCTCGAATCAGTCGTGAAGGCGGTCACCCAGGGCGCGGTTGCCGCCACTCGATAAATGACTCCCGACCCCCTCTTACTCCAGCAGCATGGCCTGACCCGGGGCGAATACCAGCGCATTCTGGAGATGCTCGGCCGCGAGCCCACCCTGACCGAGCTGGGCATCTTCTCGGTGATGTGGTCGGAACACTGCAGCTACAAGAGCTCCCGGGTCCACCTGCGGAAGCTGCCGACGACCGGCCGGCGGGTGCTCCAGGGGCCCGGTGAGAACGCCGGCGCCGTCGACATCGGCGACGGCCTGGCCGCCGTCTTCAAGATCGAATCGCACAATCACCCGTCGTTCATCGAGCCGTACCAGGGCGCGGCCACCGGCGTCGGCGGCATCATCCGCGACATCTTCACGATGGGCGCGCGCCCGATCGCGCTGCTCAATTCCCTTCGGTTCGGATCGCTCGACGATCCCCACGTGCGGCGGACGTTTGCCGGCGTCGTGGCCGGCATTGCCGGCTACGGCAACAGCATCGGGATCCCGACGGTGGGGGGCGAGATCGGGTTCGACGAGAGCTACACGGGGAATCCGCTGGTGAACGTGTTCTGTCTCGGCATCGCGCGGGCCGACGAGATCGTGAAAGCGTCGGCGTCCGGCGAAGGGAACCCGGTGTATTACGTCGGCGCCAGGACGGGGCGCGACGGGATCCATGGCGCGACGATGGCCTCGGCGGAGTTCGATGACAAGTCGGCGGAAAAGCGCCCGGCCGTGCAGGTCGGCGACCCGTTCATGGAGAAGCTCCTGCTCGAAGCCTGCCTGGAGGTCATGAAGACCGGCGCGCTGGTCGGCATCCAGGACATGGGAGCCGCGGGCCTGACCTGTTCCACGTGCGAGATGGGGGCGCGTGGCGGCGCCGGCGTCGCGATCGACGTCTCACTCGTGCCTCAGCGCGAAACCGGCATGACGCCCTACGAGATCATGCTCTCCGAATCCCAGGAGCGCATGCTGCTGGTCGTCACGCGCGGCCGCGAACAGGAGGTCGAGCGCGTCTTCGAGAAGTGGGACCTGCACGCGGTCCGCATCGGCGAGGTCACGACCGACAACCGTCTCCGCGTGCAGCACCACGGCGAGGTGGTCGCCGACATCCCGACGGCGGCGCTGACTGACGAGGCGCCGCTGTACGAACGGCCCATGGCCGAGCCCGCGTACCTCGCGGACGCGCGGCAGCTGTCCATGCAGAGCCTGGGGCGTCCGGGCCGCCCACAGGAGATCTTCGGGCGGCTGCTGGCCTCTCCGGCCATTGCCAGCAAACAGTGGGTGTACCGCCAGTACGACCATATGGTCCGGACCAACACGCTGGTGGTCCCCGGGATGGGCGCCGGGGTCGTCCGGGTGAAGGGAACCCAGCGGGCGCTCGCGCTGTCAGTCGACGGCAACGGCCGCTTCGTGTATCTCGATCCGTTTCTGGGCGCGCAGCTGGCCGTGGCCGAGGCGGCGCGGAACGTGGCCTGCGTGGGCGGCCAGCCGATCGGCGCCACCAACTGCCTGAACTTCGGCAACCCGGAGCGCCCCGAGATCATGTGGCAGTTTGCCAGAACGGTTGAGGGGATCTCGGCCGCCTGCCGCGCCCTCGACATTCCGATCACGGGGGGGAACGTCAGCCTGTACAACGAGACCGACGGACGCGCCGTGCTCCCCACACCGGTTCTGGGCGTCGTCGGCCTGATCGAGGAGGCGTCCCGAATCGTCCGGCGGGCGTTCACCTCTCAGGGCGATGCGATCGTCCTGCTCGGGACGGGCGCCGCCGAGCTCGGCGGCAGCGAGTATCTGAAGGTGGTGCACGGGCTGGTACGCGGGGTGCCGCCGGCGCTCGATCTCGCCCGCGAGGCCGCGCTTCAGCGCCTGCTGGTCGCGGCGATTTCGCGCGCGGTGATCCGTTCGGCCCACGACTGCGCCGATGGCGGATTCGCGGTCGCCCTGGCCGAGTGCTGTTTCGGCACCGGGCTGGGTGCGGCCGTCGATCTTCCACCTGTTGAGGCGGATGCCGGGTTTGGGCCGATCGCGGCCCTGTTTGGCGAGTCGGCGTCGAGGGTGATTGTGTCGGTCGAGCCCCAGCGGACCGCCGATCTTCTGGCCCTTGCGGCGGATGAAGGGGTCCCGGCCGGCGTCATCGGGACGGTCGGCGGGGAGCGCGTCCGGATGCGTGTTGCCGGCTCAGGTGCGATCGATGAACCGCTGGCTGACGCCGAGCGGATCTGGTCGCAGGCGATCGGACGGTATTTCGAGCCGCAGCGTGCGATTGCATAAAGCCGTACACTAGAAGGCCCATCCTTATGGTCGACAAGTTTCGCGAAGAGTGCGGCGTCTTCGGAATCTTCGGGCACACCGAGGCCGCGAATCTCACGTACCTCGGCCTGTATGCGCTTCAGCATCGAGGCCAGGAGAGCGCGGGGATCGCGGCGTCCGACGGCGCCCTGGTGCGCCATCGCAAGGCCATGGGGTACGTCAATGAGGCGTTCGACGCCGCCGCGTTGAGCACGCTGCCCGGGTACCTGGCGATGGGCCACGTGCGGTATTCGACCGCTGGCGAAAGCCGGCTCGCCAACGCGCAGCCGATTGTGGTCGACAGCGTGCACGGCCAGTTCGGCATCTGCCACAACGGCAACCTCGTGAATGCCGGGGAACTGCGCGGCGAGCTCGTGCGCGAGGGTGCCATCTTCCAGACGAGCAGCGACACCGAGGTCGTCGTGCATCTGTTTGCCCGGTCGCGCGAGGAAGGCAGCGAGCGGGCCATTGTCGACGCCATCTCGCAGGTGCGCGGGGCCTTCTCCTTCGTGATGATGACGAAGGATCGGCTGATCGGCGTTCGCGATCCGAACGGCTTCCGCCCTCTCGTCCTGGGCCGGCTCGGCGACGCCTGGGTGATGTGCTCGGAGACCTGCGCCCTCGACCTGATCGGCGCCACGTACCTGCGCGATGTCGACCCGGGCGAGTTCATCATCATCAGCGCCGCCGGGCTGAAGTCGGTCAAGCCGTTTGCGCCTGCGCCGCAGGCGCAGTGCATCTTCGAGCATGTCTACTTTGCGCGGCCCGACAGCTACGTCTTCGGCGAGAGCGTCAACGAGGTGCGCACCGAGCTCGGGCGCCGACTGGCGCGCGAGTGCCCGGCCGAGGCCGATGTGATCGTGCCGATCCCCGACTCCGGCGTGTGCGCTGCCGTCGGGTTTGCCGAGGCCTCGGGCGTCCCGATGCGCGTCGGGCTCATTCGCAATCACTACGTCGGCCGCACGTTCATCGAGCCGCAGCAGTCGATCCGGCACTTTGGCGTCAAGGTAAAGCTGAATCCCGTGCGGAGCATCATCGAAGGGAAGCGGGTGGTGCTCGTGGACGACTCGATCGTGCGCGGAACCACCAGCCGGAAGATCGTCCGGATGGTGCGCGGCGCCGGCGCGCGTGAGGTTCACATGCGGATCAGCTGCCCGCCCACCATTTCACCGTGCTTCTACGGCGTCGACACGCCGCAACGCTCCGAGCTGATTGCCGCCACGCATTCGCTCGAGGAGATTCGCAGGTACCTGGATGCCGACAGCGTCGGCTATCTGAGCCTCGAGGGGCTCACCGCCTGTGTCAACGGCGGTTCGTCGCGGTACTGCACGTCCTGCTATACCGGGAACTACCCCGTGGCGTTCCCTCGCGACGAAGCGGCCTACCTGCAGCTCGCGCTCAAGCTGAACTCCGGCTCCGGGCCCGCGGAAGAGCCCGCCCTGCGGCTGTCGACCCTGGAGACGGATCCGGTCGTAAGCTGACGCCCGTGCCGCCACGACTTCCGCTTGCGATGGTTGCGCTGATCGCCGCGGCGCCCTCCCCTGCCGTCTGCATCGCAGACGCGCAGCAGACCTCCCCGGCGCTGAAGCAGCACGTCGACAGCCTCTCGTCGTTCGATTACGCAACCCGGACGAACGCCGCCCGGATGATCCGTCGCGGCGCGCCGGCCGACGCGGTGTCGGCGCTCGCGGACGCCGTTCGGGGCCATGCCGACCAGTTCGTCCGCTCTCGCGCGCTGGTGCTGCTCACAGGGTTCAACGACCCCGGAACGCCCGATCTGATGCGGTCGCTCCTGCGCGACCGCAACGACCGCATTCGCGAGGTCGTCTACCGCTGGTTCGAGCGGCACCCGGATCCGGCGCTGGCCGAATCGCTCGTCGCCGCGCTCGAGACCGAGCAATCGGAGTTCGTTCGTCCGGCGCTCGTGCGTGCGGTGGCCGCCCTGCCCGGCAATGAGACCGCTCGGCGCGCACTGCTTGCCGAGATCGGGCGTGGATTCGATTTCTTCCGTAGCGCCGTGATCGAAGCGCTTGGGGACTATCGCGCCGCGTACGCGGCGGACGCTCTCGCCGCTGTTGCGGCGCTGGATGGTCCACTGCAGGATGACGCGATCCTGGCACTCGGACGGATTGGCGGCGACCGGGCGGCGCAGGCGCTGCCGCTTCCGGTGACGGAGAAGACGTCTCCAGTAGTCACCGCGGCGCTCCAGGCGGCCGGGTGCCTGCTCGGCGGCGAGTGCCGGACCCGGCTCGAGTGGCTCGCCGGAGCGGCGCGTGATACCGCTCGGCCGGAGGCGGCGCGCGCGGCGGTGGCGGCGCTGGGTGCCGTGGGGCAGCACGACGCGCTAGCGCGGTCGGTCCTCATCGCGATGGCGGATGGCGGCCCTGAGGGCATGCGGCACGAGATCGCCATCGCGTTCTCCACGATGGCGCTGCGACGGCCGGGCGAGATGATCGCCTGGCTCGCCCAGGGGACGGCCAGAGAGCGTGGGATTGTGATGGACCTCCTGCGGGAAGGATTCGAGAGCCTCGAAGAGGATTTCGAGGAGGAGCAGTTCTTTGCCGCCGCCCGGGCGGCCTACTGGAGCGCAGCCGACGAGTCGGCCACCCGTCGGGTTGCGGCGGCGCTCATCAACAGGCTGGATTTCTGACGATGGACTACAAGGCGGCCGGGGTCGACATCGATGCAGGCAACGAGGCGGTCCGGCGGATCCGGGCGCTGGCCCGCTCGACCTTCACCTCGGGTGTGCTCTCTGAGATCGGCTCGTTCGGCGGCCTGTTCCAGCTCGAATCGTCCCGATTTCGGGACCCCGTGCTGGTGGCGAGCGCCGACGGCGTCGGGACGAAGCTGAAGCTGGCGTTCCTCATGGGCCGGCACGACACAGTCGGCAAGGACCTGGTCAACCACTGCGTGAACGACATCCTGGTGCAGGGCGCCGAGCCGCTGTTCTTCCTCGACTACCTGGCGACAGGGCGTCTGGCCCCGGAGGTCACCGAACAGGTGGTGGGGGGCATGGCGAGCGCGTGCCGGGACAACGGGTGTGCGCTGCTCGGGGGGGAAACGGCCGAGATGCCGGGCTTCTATGCCGACGGCGAGTACGATCTCGCCGGGTTCATCGTCGGGGCCGTCGATCGTCAGCGCCTCATCAGTGGCCGGGCGATTCTGGTGGGCGACGTGCTCGTGGGCGTTCCCTCGTCCGGGTTGCACACCAACGGCTATTCGCTGGCGCGTCAGATCGTCTTCGAGCGCCTGGGGCTCGCCGTTGATGCACACGTTCCGGAGCTGGGCCGGACGATAGGGCAGGCGCTGCTCGAGCCGCATCGATCGTATCTGCCGCTCATCCGGCCGCTGCTCGACGGCGGCCGGATCAAAGGGATGGCGCACATCACCGGCGGCGGCATCACGGAGAACCTCCCGCGAGTCCTGCCCCATGGGACGGCGGCTGTTGTCGACGCCGCCGCGTGGGAAGTGCCGCCGATATTCCAATGGCTGCGGCGGAACGGCCAGGTGCCGGCGGACGACATGATGCGGACGTTCAATATGGGGATCGGGCTCATCATCGTGACCGCCCGCGACAAGGCGGAGCCGTTGATGGAGGAGCTGGCCGCGCGGGGCGGCCGCGACGCGCGCGTGATCGGCGAGGTGGTCGCCGGCGAGCCCCCGTCGGTCAGCTACGTCAATCTGTCGTGAACCGCCGTCTCGGGGTTCTGATCTCCGGCAGAGGCAGCAATCTCCAGGCGTTGATCGACGCCACGCGCGACGGGCGGCTGGACGCGGCCATCGCGGTGGTGATCTCGAACCGCGAAGAGGCGGCCGGACTCGAGCGCGCTCGCGCTGCCGGGATTGACGCCGTCGTCATCGGCCACCGCGACTACCGTTCCCGGCACGATCACGACCGCGCGCTTGTACGCGAGCTCACGGCCCGGGGCGTCGGGCTCGTCTGCCTGGCCGGATACATGCGGCTCGTGGGCCCCGTGCTGCTCGACGCATTTCCCGATGCGGTCCTGAACATTCATCCCTCATTGCTGCCGGCGTTCCCGGGGCTCGATGCCCAGGCGCAGGCCATCGCGCACGGTGTGAAGGTCAGCGGTGTGACCGTGCATCTGGTCACCCACGAGCTCGACGGCGGGCCGATCGTGCTGCAGCGCGCCGTCCCGGTTCTCGAGAACGACACGGCCGACACGCTGGCCGAACGCATTCTGGTGGAGGAACACCGCGTCTATCCCGAGGCGGTGCGGATCGTCCTGGACGGCGGCTGGCGGATCGAAGGCCGCCGCTTCCGGCGGACGGGCGCGCCCGGATCCGCCTAGATCTGCGAGGGCCGCTTCAGCGTCAGGATCGCCACTTCCGGCGGGCAGTTGATGCGCATCGGCACGTATACGGTGCCGATGCCCCGGCTGACGAAGATAGACGTGTTCTCGCGCGATCCGAGGCCCGAGAGGATTGGAAACCGGCGGCGGGCGACGGCGCCGACGCCCGGAATGACGACCTGGCCGCCGTGCGTGTGGCCCGAGAGCACTGCCGGGACGTTGAAGGCGGCCGCCTCGGTGAGCCGCCGCGGGTCGTGGGCCAGCAGGATGACGGTCTCCCCGGCGTTGCGCAGCACCCGTGCGAGGTCCTCGGGGCGGCGGGTCCAGAAACGCACGCCGGCGAGCTCGAGCGGCTCGCCCCGGATTTCAATGCGCGTCCGGGCGTCCTTGAGCACCTCGATGTGCCGGGCGGCCAGAGCGGCGGGCATGTCCCGGTCATCGTCATGATTGCCGAGGATGGCGAAGACGCCGTGAGGGGCGCGCAGCGGCGAGAGCAGCTCGGCCACCGGCCCGACGAACGCGCGGTTGCCGAACGTCACGTAATCGCCCCCCAGGACGATCAGATCCGGCTGCTGTGCGAGCGTCAGCCGCACCGCCGCCGAGACGTCGTCGGCCGGTACGGTGCTGCTGTGGTGGATGTCGGTGAGAAATCCGATCCGCAGGCCGTCAAGCGCAGGGGCGAGCCCCGAGACGGGGAGCGCGGCTTGGGTGATGCCGAGCCGGTGCCGTTCGTACGCGACGCCGTACGCCGAGGCGCCGGTGAGTGCGCCCACGCTGGTGGCGAGCAGTCCTTTGATCGCCGTGCGGCGGCTGAGGAGCATGGCGGCTTGCCCTGAACGAAGTCGAAGGGCCGGTTTATAGTAGCGGCTCATGGACCTTTATGGCGAGCTTGAGTGGCGCGGCCTGATCTACGACGCGACCGAGGGTGTGCGCGAGCTGCTGGCGCGCGAGAAGGTCACGACGTACGCCGGCTTCGATCCGACGGCGGCAAGCCTGCACGTCGGCCACATCCTGCCGATTCTGGCGCTGGCTCGACTGCAGCGGTTCGGGCACCCTCCAATTGCCGTCGTTGGCGGAGGCACGGGGCTTATTGGAGACCCGAGCTTCAAGGCGTCGGAGCGCGCCCTGCTGACCGCCGAGCAGGTGGAGGCCCACGTCGCCGGCATTCGGACGCAGCTTGCCCGCTTTCTGGACTTCGAGAGCCGGGCCGTGCCGGCGCGCCTCGTCAACAATGCGGAGTGGCTGACGAAACTCGGCGCCATCGAGTTCATGCGCGACGTCGGGAAGCATTTCACCGTCAACGGCATGATGGCGAAGGAGTCCGTGAAGCGCAGGGTTGAAAGCGAGGAAGGCATCTCCTATACGGAGTTCAGCTATCCGCTGCTCCAGTCCTACGACTTCCTGGTCCTGTTCGACCGCTTCAACTGCACGCTGCAGATCGGGGGCAGCGATCAGTGGGGCAACATCACGGCCGGCATGGACCTGATCCGGCGGGTCCGGGGCCGCAAGGCGCACGGGCTCGTGCTGCCGCTGCTGATGACGGCGGCCGGGACGAAGTTCGGCAAGACGGAAGCGGGAAGCGTGTGGCTCGATCCGTCGCTGACGCGTCCGTATGAGTTCTATCAGTTCTGGCTGAACACCGACGATCGTGATGTCGTGACGTACCTGAAGTTCTTCACGTTCCTCGATCGGCCCCGCGTTGCGGAGCTCGAGGCGGCCACCGCACGTGAGCCCGAGAAGCGTCATGCGCAGCGCGAACTGGCGCGCGAAGTGACGCGCCTGGTGCACGGCGATCAGGCCGTTCTGGACGCGGAGACGGCGTCGGCGGCGCTGTTCTCCGAGCGGGTCACGGCGATGACGCTCGAGCAGATCCGCGAACGCCTGGCCAACGTGCCGTCGCTGACGATTGCCCTGCGCCAGGACGGGTGGTCGGCGGTCGACCTCCTGGCCGAGTCCGGCGTGACGAAATCGAAGAGCCAGGCGACGCAGCTCATTCGCGGCGGCGGGATCTACATCAACGATCGGCGGATTACGGACGAGCGAGAGCGTGTGACGCCCGATCAGGCCGTTGCGGGGCAGGTGTTCGTCGTTCGCAAGGGCAAGAAGGACAATTATCTCGTCAACATCGCGCGCGGTTGAGGCGCCGGCCAGAGGCGCCGGGTAATGTCTCAGTTGACAGTAATGTCTCAGTTGGGTTGACAGGACTGGCGCCAGCCCGTAGTCTTAAAAGGTTCGCCTGACGGGCGCCAGCCCGGCAGTGGTAGATCGGTCTGCAAGAGGGAATGCCGCCGAGGCGTTCCGGCCAGAAAACGCCACACGCACTGCAGGTAGACGCCCTATACGGATGCCCGTAAGTGGCCCGATAAAAAGGGGTTGACAGAGCGGGTGCCCGATAGTAACCTCAAAAGGTTCCCCTGAAGACGGCCGTCCGTGGCCGGCGGGGACGCCTGGTTCTTTGAAAACTGGATAGGACGTGCAAGCACAACGAAGTCTTGCCGACGCAACCGCAAGGTTGCGGAGGCAGACCCCGTTAAGTGTCAGCTTTGGCTCTGGTGAACCCCGCAAGGGAATAAGCCGGAGCTGCAACGTAACCAAACAACGCAAGAGCCAAGAACAACAGGCGCTCGCGTTAAAGAGTTGCCCTCGCCCGCAATAAGGGTAGAGACAGCCTATTTAACATGAGAGTTTGATCCTGGCTCAGAATCAACGCTGGCGGCGTGCCTAACACATGCAAGTCGAACGCGACTGAGGGCTTCGGCTCTCAGTTGAGTGGCGAACGGGTGAGTAACACGTGGGTGACCTACCTTCGAGTGGGGGATAACGTCCCGAAAGGGACGCTAATACCGCATAACATCCCGCCTTTGAACAGGCGGACATCAAAGCCGGGGATCGCAAGACCTGGCGCTTGAAGAGGGGCCCGCGTCCGATTAGCTAGTTGGTGAGGTAATGGCCCACCAAGGCGACGATCGGTAGCCGGCCTGAGAGGGCGGACGGCCACACTGGGACTGAGACACGGCCCAG
>Ga0155950_1063_pt1 | contig 44736 bp, 47 predicted proteins | sample RifCSPlowO2_02_FD_107604 | JGI IMG/M metagenome (GOLD analysis project Ga0155950, IMG submission 107604) | Acidobacteria bacterium RIFCSPLOWO2_02_FULL_67_21
AAGAAATGGGAGTCGAATGGGGCGACGTCCTACCACCTGGTCGTCCAGGTGAGGGCTCCCCGGGCGTCCGCCGTCGTGTACGACCTCCAGATCGCCGACGGAGAGGTCGTCAAGCTTGCCCGCAACGGGCAGGCCGTGCGCCCCGAGGAAGCGCGCGCCTACGACTACTCGATGGCGGCCCTGTTCAAGCTGCTCCGGGAAGACGCCCGCCTGACGACCGTCAAACAGACACCCGAAGAGGCCCACCCGGCCGATCTCAGGGTGCGCTTCGACGACGCGACAGGGCGGCTCGACGTCTACCGGCGGGTGGTCGGCACGACGCGCCGCCGCGTGCTCTACATCCAGGTCCTCGAGTACGAGCCTCGGGCAGGCGCCGAGCTGGAGCGGTCGGTCCGCTAGGCCCGGTCCTCTCCGGGGCTTCCGCGCGATCTACAGCCTCTGCGCGTTCGATGGCGCTACAGCTATTTTCATTTGGTCGTAGAGGCCGGGCTTCAGCCCGGCCTCGGCGGATCTCGCACCCCACCGCGCAGGCCCGCCGCTACGATGAAACGAAGACAGCGCTGGAGGTCAGAAGTCAGAGGCCGTAGCGGTAGGCGAGCGCCACGGCTTCGAGACGGCTGTGAACGTCGAGTTTGCCGAAGATGCTGTGGATGTGATTCTGAACGGTGGCGCGGCTGATGCGCAGGCGGTCCGTAATGGTTTCGGTCGCCGCGCCTTCTTTCATCAGCCTCAGGATCTGGAGCTCCCGAGCCGTGAGCCGTTCCGATGACGGCCGTTCAAGCCGCGCCGGCGCCGCCACGGCCTTCTCTCGCAGGATGCTCTCAATCTCGTGGGACGACGACACGTCGCGGAACAGGAGGATCCATGCGGCGGGGGCGTCTGCCGCCTCCCCGAGCACCACGCTGCTGACGTCCAGCCAGACGGGATCGCCGGCACGTCGTCTGGTCATCAGCGCGAAGTGGTGGACCGGTTCGCACCGCCTGGCATGGGTCCGGACCGTGCAGTGCTCGCAGCAGCGCAGGTTGCCCGCTGAATCCCGTCCCTCCATGACCTCGTGGCACTGTCTGCCTACGACTTGGTCGACCCGATGGCCGAGGATTCTTTCGGCAGCCGCATTCCACCCGACAATCACACCGTTGCGGTCGACTGCCGACGCGCCATCGGCGGTTCCGGCGAGCAGCGCGTCAAGACCTACGGCGCGGTCGGTGGGGCTCATGATTCCTGACTCCGGCCTCCCAGCCACTGACGCACGATCTCCCCGACCCACGATACGGACCGCCTCGTAGTCGGCAAGGACGGCGGGACCACGCCTTCGGGCTGCGGAGCGGCAGGACCGGCTGCCGCGCGTCTCCGGCCTGCGGCCTTCCGGAAGTGCGACGTCTCGGCCGTGAGCGTCGGCTGGGTGTCGGAGCCGGCATGGAGTGCCATGGCCCGCTCGAACAGGGCTTCTTCGGTCAGGTCAAGACGCGGGTCGAGGACGCAGCAATCCATCGGACACACCCTGGCACACTGCGGTTTGTTGAAGAAGCCGACGCACTCGGTGCAGGAGTCCCGGTCGATCACGTATATCGCCTCGCCTCTGCGAATGCCATGGTTCGGGCACGCGCGCACGCAGGCGTCGCAAAGGATGCAGCCGTCGGTTATCAGGAACGGCATGGACTCATCTCCTTCGTATGGGCTATCACCTAGACTCATCCGACTATGTGATCCACACGGTAGATGGCTCTGAGCAGCTCCGTCAATGAGCTGGACCCCCCAAAAAAATGATGCGTTTGCATCATTGACGTTTGTGATTGACACCCGTAAGGTTTGCCGACGCGGGCAAGCGCCTAGGAGTAGTAGTAGTAGTGCTCTAGGTGCCGTCTTCTAGGGTTGCGTGTTCGTCCTCAGCGTGGACTAGTGGGAAATGGAGGCGAAAATGGCTGCGGTCAACAACGGGCGTTCGGACGAAAGAAAGAGGACCTTCGCACAGGTGCTGCTGGACAAGAAGAGCTGGTGGGCGCATTTCGCGATCGTCTCCGCGATAAGCGTCGTCGGACTGGTCTTCCTGGGCACTTGGACCTACACGGGCGCGCCGCCGGTGGCCAGCTTCGTGTCCCCCAGCGGGGACACGGTGATCCCGGAGAGCGTGATCGTGCGGGGGAAAGAGGTGTTCCATCTCAAGGGGCTCATGTCGTGGGGATCGTTCTGGGGCGACGGAGCGGACCGCGGTCCGGACTTCACGGCCGAAGCGTTGCACCGGACGGTCGTTTCGATGCGGGCGTTCTATGACAACGAGTTGAAGGCCGGCCAGGGCACGGTCACCCGGGCCGAACTGGATGGGATCGGGCCGCGAGTCCAGCGGGAGCTCCGCGAGAACGGCTGGAACGAGGGCGCCAACCATATCGTCATCAACGACGCCCAGATCTACGCGTACGAGCAGCTCGTCGATCACTACACGCGGATGTTCACCGACCCCGCCTATCCGGAAAGATTCTCGGCATTCGTGACCGACTTCATCACGGACCGGGACGACCTCCGGGCGTTGGCGGCGTATTTCTTCTGGGGAGGGTGGGCGTCAGCGGCGAATCGGCCGGGCGAAACCTACAGCTACACGCATAACTGGCCCTACGATCCGGAGGCCGGCAACCTCCCGACGATGCCGACGCTGCTCTGGAGCTTCCTGTCGATTCTCGCGCTGTTCGCCGGGACCATGCTGGTCCTCTACGTCTACGGCCAGATGAAGGAGCTGCCGGGCGATCCGTTCAACGGAGCGAGCGGCGGCACGCTGACCACGATCGAGCTGGAGAAAGGGTACGACTTCGTTCGTCCCACCCAGCGGTCCACGTACAAGTTCTTTGCCTTTGCGATCATTCTGTTCCTCGTTCAGGTGCTCGCGGGCATTCTGAGCGCCGAGGATTTCGTCGGGGGCGGGCCGGCCCGCGGAATAGTGAGCGTGCTGGGGATCCCGCTGACCTTCAGCATCACGAAAGCCTGGCACTCGATCGTGCAGATCTACTGGTTCTTCATGTGCTGGGTCGGCTACACGATCTTCTTCCTGCCCAGGCTGTCGCGGGTCCCGAGGGGGCAGCAGTTGCTGATCAATCTGCTCTTCACGCTGTGCGTGATCGTGGGGGCGGGCGCGCTGTTCGGGATCTATTTCGGACAGATGGGCTACATGAGCGACGGGATCAGCTACTGGTTCGGGAATCAGGGCTGGGAGTTCCTCGAACTCGGTCGATTCTGGCACGTGCTCATGCTGGTCTCGTTCGTCCTCTGGATCGCGATCATCTTCCGCGGCGTCAGGCCATGGATCACGAGGCAGAACCTCTGGTCCGTTCCCGCCTGGCTGTTCTACGGCAGCGGCATCATGGTCCTGTTCCTGTTCTTCGGACTCGGCGCGACCTCGACCGGGAATTTCGCCATCGACGACTACTGGCGCTGGATGACCGTGCACATGTGGGTCGAGGTCACCTTCGAGGTGTTCACGACCTGCATTGTCGGGTACATGCTCGTGCAGATGGGCCTGATCAACCGGGCGGTGGCCGAGCGCGTCATCTTCCTGGCCGTGATGATGTTCCTGGTCACCGCGACGGTGGGGATCTCCCACAACTTCTACTGGATCGGGAAGCCGACGGGGATCATCGCGCTCGGCAGCGTCTTCTCCACGCTGCAGGTGCTGCCGCTCCTCCTGATTACCCTGGATGCGTGGCGGATGCGCAACGAGAAGGTCCGGGCCGGTGAACACCTGGCGGAAGGGCGGCAGAAGTTCGTGATGGAAGGTGTCTGGCTGTTCATCCTCGCCGTCAACTTCTGGAACATCGTCGGCGCGGGGGTGCTCGGCTCGCTCATCAACCTGCCGATCATCAACTACTTCGAGCATTCGACGTACCTGACGGGCAATCATGCGCACGCCGCCATGTTCGGCGTAAAGGGCAACGTGGCGCTGGGGGGCATGCTCTTCTGCTGCCAGCACCTGTTCCCGCGAGCCGCCTGGAACGAGAAGCTGATTCGAAGGAGCTTCTGGTCGCTGCAGTTCGGACTGGCCCTGATGATGGCGCTCGACCTGTTCCCGGTCGGGATATATCAGCTCATGGCGGTCTTCACGCACGGGTACTGGTACGCCAGGACCAACGACTTCGTGACAGGGGACGTGTGGGTCACCTTGACGTGGTTCCGCGCGGTCGGCGGGACCTTGTTCCTGTTCGGTGGCGTGCTGCCACTCGTCTGGTTCATTCTGTCGAGGGGACGCCAGCTGGTCCGGGAAGTCGAACTCGACGAAGGCGAATGGACGATCTACGATAAGGAATGGGCGTCCCACGAAGAGGAACTGGCTCGTGTTTCCAAGGGAGTGAAGTAGGAAGGAAGCTCTCACCCCATCCTGACGCCTCCCGGTACGCCCCCGGCGTGCCGGGGGGCGGCTTCCCGCCTCCCTGATGTCCCGACCTGTAGGGAGTGCCCTGATGCATCTGTTCCAGTCGATTGAGTCACACGCTCCATTTACGCCGTCAATCGCACTATGCGAGTCTAAGGGGGGCGGTGTAGCCCCTGTGATGGCAGTCGCCCGCGTGCGCTTCGCACGTCCATAGGGGGTGTCGCATGAGTTCGAACCGGAAGATCATCCTGCTCCTCGTCGCGGTCGTGCTGGCGCCTGTGCTGGTGTTCCAGATCATGCGAGGCTCCATCAGCCAGGGTCCGGAGATGCACTTCACCCGGTTCATGCAGGAAGTGGAGCAGGGCCAGGTGCGCGAGGTGACCATCGCCGATTCGTACGTCACCGGTCGTCTCGTGAACGGCGAGCGCTTCCGGACGTATATCCCCATGGCGTATCCCGAGCTGATGACCACGCTCCGGAGACAGAACGTGGTCGTCCGTGGCGAGTCGGGACGGCCGAGTGCGTGGGTGACCGCCCTGGTCGGGATGCTGCCGTTCCTGCTGATCATCGGCGTATGGATCTACTTCATGCGCCAGATGCAGGGCGGCGGCAGCCGTGCCATGTCGTTCGGCAAGAGCCGCGCGCGCCTGCTGATGCCCACGCAGAAGAAGGTGATGTTCAAGGACGCGGCCGGCGTCGAGGAGGCGAAGGAGGAGCTCAAGGAGATCATCGAATTCCTGCGTGAGCCGCAGAAGTTTCAGAAGCTGGGCGGCAAGATTCCCAAAGGGGTGCTCCTGGTGGGGCCGCCCGGCACCGGCAAGACGCTGCTGGCGCGGGCGGTCGCCGGCGAGGCCAACGTCCCGTTCTTCTCGATCAGCGGTTCGGATTTCGTGGAGATGTTCGTGGGCGTCGGGGCGTCGCGCGTCCGGGACCTGTTCGAGCAGGCCAAGAAGAACCGCCCGTGCATCGTCTTCATGGACGAGATCGACGCGGTCGGGCGTCATCGCGGCGCGGGCCTCGGCGGCGGGCACGACGAGCGGGAGCAGACGCTGAATCAGCTCCTGGTGGAGATGGACGGCTTCGAGGGGCACGACGGCGTCATCCTGATGGCGGCGACCAACCGTCCCGACGTGCTGGACCCGGCGTTGCTGCGTCCTGGGCGGTTCGATCGCCGGGTCGTCGTGCCGCGTCCGGACGTCCGTGGGCGCGAGGACATCCTCGCGATTCACGTGCAGAAGGTCCCGCTGGCCGAGGACCTCGACATCGGCATCGTCGCCCGCGGCACCCCGGGCTTCTCAGGAGCCGATCTGGCGAACCTCGTCAACGAAGCGGCGCTCAATGCCGCGCGCCTGAACCAGAAGGCCGTCGGCAAGGACGACTTCGACGCCGCCCGGGACAAGGTGCTGATGGGGGCGGAGCGCAAGTCGATGATCATCAGCGAGGATCAGAAGCGCGTGACGGCGTACCACGAAGCGGGGCACGCGCTGGTGGCGGCCGTGCTCCCGGGCGCCGATCCGCTGCACAAGGTCACCATCATCCCGCGCGGGCTCGCCCTCGGCGTCACCCAGCAGATGCCGATGGACGACCGGCACACCTACGCGCGGGTGTATCTGGAAGGGCAGCTCGCCATCCTGATGGGCGGACGGCTCGCCGAAGAGTTGTTCCTGGACACCATGACGAGCGGCGCCGGCAACGACATCGAACAGGCGACCGAACTGGCACGCCGGATGGTGTGCAAGCTCGGCATGTCGCGGCTCGGGCCGTTGACGTTCGGCAGCCAGGAGGAGTTGATTTTTCTGGGGCGCGAGATCAGCCAGCACCGCGACTACAGCGAAGCCACGGCCCAGGCCATCGACCAGGAGGTTCAGCGGTTGGTCGGCCAGGGGTACGAGCGGGCCAAGCAGATGCTCACGGACCACCGCCCGGCGCTCGTCCGCATCGCCGACGCGCTCCTCAAGCTCGAGACGCTCGATGGAGCTGACATCAAGCGGCTGATCGAAGGCCAGCCGCTGGAGGCCCGCCGTCCACGCAGCGCCGGGCCGCCGCCGGCACCGTCGGCCGCCCCGCAGTCGGCTGACAACGTCGTCGTGCCGGCAGCGCCGCTGCACGAAAAGCCGGCACCCGCATAGGCCAGCGATGATGGAGTGGTTCCAGCCGCTCTGGAGGGAAGTGAAGGGTCTGCTCGTGCCGTTCGGCCTGGCCATCGTCATCGGGCTCTACGGGTTGACGGCTCCCCATCCGCCGTTCGCGATTGCGGGCGCGTGGGCGCTCATCGTGACGGTGGCCGTGGCGGTGATCCGAAGTCTTGCTCAGAAGGGAAGCGACTGACAGGGGGCGCTGATGAAGGTCGACATGTGGGCTTTGGTCGTGGTGATCGTGGGTGTGGCCGTCTACATCTCGGTTCCTGTCGCCTTGGCGGTGATCTACGTCTCGCGCGCCCGCGCGACGCTGCGTCACGGAATTCCACGGACCAGCGGTTCATCCTGGGTGGGCTTTGCTTCGGTCGGGATGGCGCCTTCCAGTGGACGGAAGCCGTCGGAGGACGACAACGCGCTCGGATGAGAGTGGGTGTGCCGCGATCGCCCGCCACGTGCTTCTGGGCCGAGCACCCATCCTGGGAGGTATGGGTCGAGCCCCTCTCGTGGCCGCAGGGGTCGGGCCGGTGGTGCTGTCTACGGCGCAGTCCTCAGAGCAACGTGACGGAAGCCGACTGCAGGGACTGTCCGTACTGGACGCCCCGCGGTGAGGCTCCGACAAAATGAGGAGAGACGTATTGGGCTCGGCATATGCCCATCCCGAAGTTCTCGTCGAGACCGACTGGGTCGCCGCCCATCTCGACGACCCGGGCGTCCGCCTGGTCGAAGTGGACGTTGACACGGCGCAGTACGACAAGGGCCACGTCCCGCGCGCGATCGGCTTCAACTGGGAGCGTCAACTCAACGATCAGGTCTGTCGCGACATCATCAGCCAGCGCGATCTCGAGGCCCTGCTGTCGGCACACGGCGTCGGAAATCAGCACACGCTCGTGTGCTACGGCGACAACAACAACTGGTTCGCGGCCTTCGCCTTCTGGATCATGAAAGTCTACGGGCATGCCGATGTGCGTCTCATGAACGGCGGGCGGAAGAAGTGGGTCTTCGTGGAAGGCCGTGCGCTGACGACCGACAGAGTGACCAATCCCCCGACGAGCTACGTGGCGAAGCCAGCCGACCAGTCGCTGCGCGCCTACCGCGACCAGGTGCTCGAGGCGTGCACCGACGCGAGGCACGTGATCGTCGACGTCCGCTCCCCGGAAGAGTTTACTGGTGAGATCCTGGCGCCGCCCGGTCTCGTCGAGACAGCCCAGCGGGGCGGTCACATTCCTGGCGCCAGGAACATCCCGTGGGAAGAAGCGGTGCAGGAGGACGGAACGTTCAAGCTGGCCGACGACCTCCGGCGGGCGTACGCGGGCAAAGGGATCACCCGTGGTCGAAAAGTCGTCACCTACTGCCGGATTGGCGAGCGGAGCGCGCACACCTGGTTCGTGCTGAAGTACTTGCTCGGCTTCCCACACGTGTCCAACTACGACGGTTCCTGGACGGAATGGGGCTCGGTCGTTAGGGCGCCCATCGATAGAGGCATGGAGTCCCGGCCAGAGTAAAACCACCCACGCGTACTAATTCATTTGCCTCGCAAAATGTAGACGTCCGTATACACGTCCACTAGGTAGCGCGCACCGTCGCTCGGGTGCGCCGGTTCATACGCTCGCTTCGTCCTGATCATCTTGCCAACGCACACACTGAGCCGCCCGCCGTGGGCGTACGTCAATCCTCGCTCATCTGTTCGGCGAGGTACTGCCCATAGCCGACCTCCTCCACGAGACGAAGCTGCGCCTCGAACCAGTTGACGTGCGCCTCCTCGTCCTCGAGTAGCCGCGTGAACAAAGCCCGCGAGGCATCGTCGCCGGCCTCGCGTGCGACCCTGATGGCGCTGTTGTAGCTGGCGACGGCCCCGGTCTCCAGCGCGAGGTCGTTTTGGAATTGAGCGCGAACCTCTTGGCCAACCGTGATCTCGACCGGCCGCATCGAAGGCGTCCCATCGAGGAACAGGATGCGCTCAATCAGTGCCTTGGCGTGCTTCATCTCATCGATGGCCTGCTTCCTGCCGCGTGCGCTCAGACGGCGATACCCCCAGTGCTCGCACATGCCGCTGTGGATCATGTACTGGTTGATCGCGGTGAGTTCTCCGCTGAGGGCGTCATTGAGCTGCGCTACCACGTCCTTGTTGCCCTTCATGTTCAGCCTCCTGGGCCCCGCCCGAGACTCTCGAGGCCCGTTCCCGTGTGCATGGGCGGACGATACACGGAGCCATGGCGCCCGCCGTATGACCGTGATCATAAGCCGGTCGCGGGCCGTTGGCAGGGTTTCACGCCTTTATCACGGCTGCGCCACTGGACTGACACAACCGTGCCGCCCAACGCGTGATACTGTCCGCCGCACGGAGCAGCAGGAGGGAAGGATGTATGACGGGGCGATGCATTGAGCGCCGGGGACTCCTAAAGCTAATCCTCGTGGTACTGACCGCAATCGCCGTGTCCGGCGCTGGCCCGCCGGCGCTCGTGGGCCCGCGGCAGGATCTGGACCGGCGCGTGCGGGCGTTCCTGGACGCGAACAGCGGGCGGTGGAGGGATTTGAACGTCCCGGTCGTGGACGGCCAGACGCTCCACGACATCATCATCAAGAACCGCTACACGCGGGCGCTCGAGATTGGCACCTCAACCGGCCACTCGGGCGTCTGGATCGCATGGGCACTCGCCAAGACGGGCGGCACGCTCGTCACGATTGAGATCGACGAACGGCGGCACCGGCAGGCCGTGGCGAATTTCGAGGCGGCGGGGCTCTCGTCGTTCGTGGATGCCCGCCTGGGCGATGCGCACGTGCTTGTGCCGGCGCTTGCGGGGCCGTTCGACTTCGTGTTCAGCGACGCCGACAAGGATTGGTACAGGAATTACCTGACGGCGGTGCTGCCGAAACTCGAGGTGGGCGGCTGCTATGTGACTCACAACGTGCCGGCCAGAGGCGTCCAGAGAGGCGGCCGTGACGAGTACGTCGACTACCTGCTCGGCCTGCCCAACCTTGAAACCACGATTGACACCAGAGGCGCCGGGATGAGCATCAGCTACAAGCGCTCACGTTGACATTCGACGTAGTCCTTCGTCCACACCGTCGCCGGCTATGGCGAGGACGGTGTCGGATACGCGCACGGTCGGGGATGAGACGGTCTTGAACGTGGCGTAGAGCGGCAGCGCGGTGAAGACGGCGCCGCCGATGATGTTTCCGATGGTGGCCGGGAGCTGGTTCCAGAACAGCCACACGGGGACGGAGACCGGCGCCCCCAGCATCATGCCGGCCGGAATCGCGAACATGTTGACGATGGCGTGCTCGTAGCCGAGCGCGAAGAACGTCATGATCGGCAGCCACATGGCGACGATCTTGCCGATCGTGGAGCGGGACACCATCGACAGCATCGTCCCGATCGTCACCATCCAGTTGCACAGGACGCCGCTGACAATGACGACGGCCCAGCCCGGAGCGCCGATCTTCATGTACTCCAGGGTCTTGTTCTGCGCGACCAGCTGCGCCTGTTCCGCCAGGCGTCCGCCGTCGGCCGTCCCGAACTTGGTGAGCACCAGCGCAAACAGCAGGGCGTAGAAGAGGGCGCCCGCGAGGTTGCCGAGATAGACCCATCCCCAGTTGCGCAGCAGTTCGCTCATTCGCACCCGGCCGGCGGCCAGGCTCAGCGGGAGCAGGCAGAAGTTGCCGGTGGCCATCTCGAACCCGAGCAGCACCAGCATCACGAAGCCGACGGGGAAGACAATCGCCCCTGCGACCGGAGGCAGCCCCTGCGTCATGACGAGCCAAGCCAGCGAGGTGGCGTAACTGAGGAGCGCTCCGCACAGGAAGCTTCGCAGCAGCAGGTCCCGTACGGGCAGGCCGGCCTTCTTCTCCCCGAGCTGAATGGCTTCCTCTACCAGTTCTGCAGGTTTCACGTAGTCCATGTGCTCACCCTCGGCGCGGGCCGCGCCGAAACAGCCCGAACGTCACCGCCATGGCGACGAGGGTCGGCACTCCCAGAATCAGCAGTCCCCAGTCCATATACAGACGTCCGGATACCGGGTCGAACGAGAAGCAACGCCATGCGGTCTGATTCGGCACGGTGTAGAAGGGGATGAACTCGCCCCGCAGCTCCCGTGCCATGATTCGGAATCGCTCGACGAAACCGGAGCCACCGAGCAGCGCCCGGGCCACCCGGCCCTCGTGGACCGCCGCCAGAAGCGCACCGTGGTCGTACTGTCCGGTGGCCGGGTCCAGGCGGTACCAGAAGTCGAGGGCCCCCGTTACGCGCGCGAGCGCCTCCGGCTCGGCGACGGCGAAGAGCCAGTCCGGGTCCCCGGCGAGCCCGAGCGCGTCGGCCTGGCTTCGCATGTCCGCAGCGGTGTCCTCCTCATCGAAGCTCAAGGCCAGAATGCGATAGTCGCGGCCCGATCCGCCGTCGTCGCGGACGGCATCGCGAACCCATCCCAGGAACGGGGAGCAGATGCCGTGGCAGTTCCGATAGAAGAACGTCACCAGGAGGGGCTTGTCCTGCCACAGCGAGGACATGCTGACAGTCCGGCCGTCGGCGAGCTGGAGCGGAACGTCGGGCACGCTGCGATTGAGCAGCCGGCTCTCGGTTGGGCTCACCGCACCAGGGGGCTCCGCGCCGACGCCGGCAGGGGCGACAAGGACGGCCAGCAGGCAGGCCGCGCTCACCGGGACCGATTTACTGATCCACACGGCTCACAGCCGATGTGCCGATCGCCGCGTTCGGCGTGCTCGGCCGTAAAGATCCAGCCACCGCGGACTTCCCGACCCACGCCTCCGCGCCTCCGGTCGCCCCTTTTCGCCAGCTTCCCACCACTTCGATGAGGCAGAGGACGGTGGTGAGCAGGAAGACCGACGCAAACACGGCGGCCCAGAGGGCGTAGGTGGCGCCGTGGGCGAGCTCGATCGGATACACCGAGTACCGTCGCGGAACCGAGTAGGCGCCGCCCACATAGAACATCGCGAGGAAGCCGCAGGCGCTGGCCACCAGCAGGGTGACGAGCACGGTGTGGTAGCCGGTGCGCTCCGCGCGGCCCTGCGCCTGCAGCCGGCCGCAGTGATAGAAGTGGCCAACAATTATCCCGAAGCCCGCGAGCATGTAGGTATGGAAGTGCGCGGGCACCCAGAGCGTGTTGTGGAGCCTGACGTTGGCCACGATGGTCGAGTCGATCACCGCGCCGATGCCGCCGATGGCCCATCCCATCAGCCCCAGGAAAAACAGCACCGACGCGAGCGTCCACCGCATCGGCGCGTGATAGACGAGCAGCAGCGCGCCGAAGATGGTGACGACGGCCGCGGGGAGCGAGGCGGCATATGAGGCAATCTGGCCGATGTACTGGACCGTCGCGGGCTGCACGAAGTCCATGTACAGGTGATGGAAGTAGGCCAGCAGCACGATGAGCAGCACCGAGTTCCACGAGATGGCGACGATCTTGTTCGCCTTCCAGGGCCGGCCCGCGTAGTCGGGCAGCGCGTCGTACACGACCGCGATCGCCAGGTACATCGCCAGGTTCACCAGCGTGTGGCCGAACAGGAACGTCAGGTTCTTCATCAGGAGCGCGTCGCTCGGCCTGCCCGTCAGCAGCTCGAGATAGAACAGCACCAGCACGACCACGGCCGCGACGAGCGCCACCACGTTGACGATCATGCTGACGGTGACGATGATGACGGCCGGCGGCACCGCCGGCTCGGTCTCGCCGCGGAGATAGTGCCAGCCGAGCGCGTGGGACAGCGAGTACTTCACCGCCACCGCCCGCAGGATGTCGAGGCTCCAGACGAGCCAGGTGACGCCGAGCACCGTCAGCGCCAGCAGGAACGTCACGGCCGACCAGGCCGGCCATTCGCCCTGCAGGGGCAGCGGATAGAGGAAGTACCACCCCGCTGCAAACCTGCCCATGAAGACGCTCACCAGGAGCAGCACGACCCCCACCACCGTCCCGGCCAGCGCGAACACCGCGACGGCGCTCGACGCCAGCACGTGCTTGCGCAGGGCCTCGCAGGCGCAGGCCATCGACGCGACGAACCAGAGGCCCGCCATACCTATGCCGTGCAGCGTCATCATCGGATAGAACCAGGACTCCAGGCCGGCCAGCGCGCCGCCCTGGACCAGGCGCATGTAGACGCCCAGCAGCGCGAGGATCACGAAAAGCGCGGCGGTAGTCAGCATCCAGGCGTAGATGGTCGACTGCGTCTCCGGCACGGCGAGATCGCGTGACGGGGCTGCGGCGTCGGCTGCGCCAATCGTGCCGGGGTAGGTGGTGGCGGGCGTCGTGTGCACTGTTGTCTGCTCCAGCCTGCCCTAGCGGGCGATGAGCGGAGCCTGCGTGCTGTGGCTTGCCACGGGCTCCTCGTCGTCAACGGTGAAGTGAGCCTCCATGAGGTGGTGGCCTCCCGCGCAGTACTCCAAGCAGAGCACCAGGAACGGCCCGGTGCGTTCCATCCGCACGAGCAGCCGGTTCACGTAGCCCGGCATGGCCTGCGTCTGCGCCAGCAGCTGGCGTTCCGGACCGTAGATGCCGAAGCCGTGCGTCACGTCGAGGCTCGTCACCCGGAACTCGACCAGCTCGCCCCCGAAGAGCTCCAGCGACGTGATTCGCCGGCTCCGCGAAATGTCCTCGACGGTCACGATCGGCTCTTCGGAGAATACGAATTCGTACTGTCGTGCCGCCACGTAGATGATCCGGTCGGCCTTCGTGCCCTCCTTCGCGTAGGGCGCCTGCGGCAGCGTGGCGATGGCGACGCTCGCGACCAGGATGAGACCGATCGTGAACAGTACGCGGCGGAGCTGGAAGGCCTTCGAGACATCGACATCGGTCTGTTCGTACGTGCTCAATCCGACGATGCCGAACACGACCACGATGACCAGCGTGATCCCCAGGAAGATGTAGAGGATCATCGACTGCGCGAAGAGCATCTCGGGCGCGGGCTGTACCTCACGAGCTGCAGGTGGGGCGGCGGCGCCGGCCGCCGCAGGCGGCGCGGCGAGATACTGGATGATGTCCTCGGCGTCATCGGACGACAGCCCGAGGTTCGGCATCGGCATGCCGTTGTATTTCTTCAGCAGCTCCGTGGCGAGCGGGTCACCCTCGGCCAGCACTTGATCGGGTACGGTGATGAAACGTGCGAGCCATTCGCGGGAGCGCCGGTCGACGACACCAGCCAGGTCGGGCCCGATATGATCGCCGCCGCCGTTGGTGTGGCAGACGACGCACTTCTCGTCGAAGAGGGCCCGCCCCTCCTCGACTTCCCGGTTCGCCTCCTGGGCCCACGCCGGCCCCGCCCACATCAGCAGGGCGACCAGTAGTAAAAATTTCAGCCCGCGCGATAAAATCTCCCGCAGCCCCGTACCGCCCGGGCGGCCTGTATAGCAGTAATTCGGGTGTGTATATCGCACGACGCGCCCTAGAGCAAGGCGCGAGCCAGATCTGAATCCTCCTGAATGCGCGCGACGCGCGTTCCGGATGCAGACCGGATTTTGTCAGGTTGTATAGTGGCGGTTGCGTACCTGTATATAGGCGTCTACAGGGACCGACGAGGCGTCGCGCTCCCCCTCGGCTTCGCCGCAGGTTTCGACCTCGTCTTCGGCCTCGATCTCCAGCCGTTTGAGGATTCGGTGGAGGGCGGCGCGGGTCATGTTGGCCTTGCGCGCCGCGGCGCTGATGTTGCCCTCCGTTTCGTCTATGAGATGTTCGACGTAGCGTCGCTGGAACCGCTCGATGGCGCACCGCTTCGCTTCTTCGTACGGCAACGACTCCACGCCGGCGGCTTCGGGGCGCTCCGCATGCCCGTGGGTCTGGTGATGGCCTCCATGGAGCTCGTTGAGGACCCGGAGCAACAACGGCCGGCGCTCGGATATGGGCACGGCCGACGCCTGCCACTTCGCCCGCAGGGCCTCGGCTGCGGCAAGCCACGACCCCGCCACTTCTTCGTCGGGAAGCACTGCGTCGATCGCTTCGCGCAGGAGCGCGGCCAGCGCGGGCGCACGTCCGCTGGTCGAGATCGCCACGGCGATGTCGGCGCGACGGATGACGGCGCCGAGAAATGCAGTGGCCGCCAGCGGGTCGTCTGCCGCGTTGACGAAGATCCGGCGCGCGTCGGCGGCCGCTTCCACCTGGCGATTGACGTCAGGGGTCGCCGCCGTCACCACGAACCAGACGTTGTCGAGGTCGTCGGGCCGAAAGGGCCGCCGCCGGATTTCCACTCCGGGCAGGCAGATATCTTCTCGAACCTCCGGGGCGACGACGGTCATCGAAGCGCCTGTCCTCAGCAACGACTCCAGCTTGGTGGCCGCCACCCGCCCGCCACCGACGAGCAGCGCCTTGCGGCCGTACAGCTTCAGAAAGACGGGGAGAAGCGGCTCCATACGTGCCACATCGCTCAGAATCGGAACGTCAACTCGAGGTAGCCGAAGTCCGCATCGGCGCCTCTCGCGTAAATGGCGTCGGTGACCGACCTGCCTGCCGCCCGGCCGTAGTAGACCGTCAGGGACGTATAGCCGTTGACGCGATAGTCTCCGCTCACGTCGTAAAGCGTCGCCAGCCCCGTGCGGGCGCTTGACGGCCGGCCGGAAAAGCCGAACGTCGAGGACTGGAACGCGCCACCGCCCGCGTACCAGAGGTCGTCAGGGCTCGCCAAGCGAATGGCGTGGACATCGCTTCGAAGGGTGAGGCTTCGTGAGGGTCTGAAGATCGCTTCACCGAAGGCGTCGCCCGTGTTCATCATGTTGAAGAACGGAAACCGGGCATAGATGCGCGGTGTGGGCAGCACCTGAAAGAACGTTCCGTGCCGTCCGTCGCTCGGATTGCCGTCACCCGACCCGTAATTGTAGCCGCCGCGAAACCACGGCTCGATCGCCTCGAGCGCCTGCGGCTGCCAGCCGGCCTCGACGGCGAAGGTGCCGGCTCGCTGGTCCAGTACGCCCCAGGCGCCGATCTGAACCGCGCCCCATGCCAGCAGATCGACGGCGCCCGCCGCGGTCGGCACGGTTCGAAGGTAGTGTCCGCCGAACGTGCCGAGGTCCACTGGCTCGGTATCGGCGGCTCTCGCGGCCGCCGGTCGGTTGTCCGTCTTCAGGACGCCGTCGCGACGATCGAAATACCCGAGACCGAACACCCGCCATTCCCCGGCGCTCGTTCCCGTACCCGTCTGTCCCGTCAGCGCTCCGTAGAGCACATTGATGTCGAGGCCGCTCCACCCGTCGACGACAAACACGCCGCGCGTGGGCCGGCCGGCGAAGGCCGTGACGTTCAACGTCCTGCCGGCGAGCGCCCACTGAGCCCCGTCGAAACTGCGGCCGACGTGCGAGAAGGCAAAATTGCCGAGCAGGCGATGGGCGATCCGATCGCGCTTGACGGCGGCCAGCGTGGCGTTTCGGGGCATGACCTCCGTGCCGTCGATGAACTCCATCCGGCCGGCTTTGAATGAGTGGCCGGCGATGCCTCCGAGACCGGTGAAGCGCACCGAGGCCTGTTTGACGAAGAGCTCCGCGACGTTGGTCCTCCCGTTGTTGGCCGCGAAGTACGTGGCGCCGAGGCCCAGCTGTCCTTGCGAGCCCGGCGCAATCGCGTCGTCGGGGAGGCCCAGCAGGATCGGAACCGCGAACTCGATCTGCCAGTCGAACCGCGCCTTCTTCTGCGAGAGCCCGAAGCGTGCAATCGACCCGGGGTACACGTACCTGTCATCGGCGCTGGCCTCAAACCAGTTCCAGGCTTCGGCCCGGGTGCGCAGCGACCCCGCAACGACGACATCCCCCATCGTGAGCGGCGGAGTGGCCTGGGGCTGAGCCGGAGGCTGAGGGGGGGCTTGAGCAGGGGTCTGAGCCAGCCCTTCCGCTGGGCCAAGAAGAAGAGAAAGAAGGAGAGCTGCAACGATCATGACGGGCATGATTCCTCCCGGGCTCCACCGGCCGTAAAGGCCAGCATGTGCATCACCGGAGCATCTTCGTGGCGGCTCCGGAGCAAAGCGCCCTCGTACGCCGCCAGCTTGTCGCGCAGGCTAACCACCCGCCCGACCACCGCCAGGGTCGGGGAATCGAGCGCGGCGGATCGGGCGTCCGCGGCAGCGCGTGCCACGGTCGTCACGACGACCCGCTGGCGTGCTGTCGCCCCGGCGTTGACGAAGGCGACTGGCAGGTCGGCAGGGTAGCCGCGCTCGAGGAGCTGAGGGCTCCACGTTCCGACCGTCTGCAGGGCCATGAGGAGCACGAGCGTCGTGCGCGGATGGTAGGGGGGGATCGACAGCTCGGGCTCGTCTTCCTGCCGATGCGCCGACAGGATGCAGACCGCGTCGGCGACGCCACGGTGCGTGACGGGAATGCCAGCCAGCGCGGGCGCCGCTACGGCGCTCGACACGCCGGGCACGATCTCGAAAGGGATGCCGAGCTGCGACAGACGGAGCGCCTCTTCGCCCGTGCGCCCGAGCACCGTGGGGTCGCCCCCCTTGAGGCGCACGACGCGCCTGCCGTCGCGGGCGAACCGGACCAGCAGTTCCGTGATCGCCTCCTGGGGCATGTGGTGGTCCCCGCAGCGCTTGCCGACGAACACCAGCTCCGCGTCGAGGTCTTCGAGGAGACGCGCGTCCACGAGGCTGTCGTACAGCACGACGTCAGCTTCGCAGAGGATGCGCCACCCCCGCAGCGTGATGAGATCGGGATCCCCAGGGCCGGCCCCTACGAACACCACGCGTCCCGTCGCGCCGTGCACGCGCTGTCGCTTCGGACGTTCGTATGCGACGACAGTCATGGCATTGCCCGGCAACTCAGCAAGGGACGAGCCAGGCCCGGACCGAGCAGAACCCGGCCAATTGCGTGATTTCCTGTGACGCAAGCTGACTATTGGCGGTTCGCGCGTGTATAGGGCCGTAGACAGGGATTTGAGTGAGTGATTGCACCAGCGAGTCTACAGAGCTGTATCTCGAAGTGCGCGACTCGCAGGATGCTGCTCGCGCCAGATCCGCTGAAAGCGTGGAAGGCTAGTGGCATCCAACGTGCGTGGGCGTTTCACCGTTCCCGTTGCCGAGATGAACATTGCGAGCCTGCTGATCTACGTCGAGCCACAGTGGACGACGCATGCGCGCGTGCAACTGGAACAGCTGCCCGGTGTTGAAGTTCACGCCGCCACCGCCGAGGGCCGCCTGGTCGTAACCGTGGAAAAAGGCGACGACCTGGAAATGAGCCGGGCGATCGAGCAGCTTGGCGCGGTCCGGGGGGTGCGTGCAACGACACTGGTCTACCACCATTCTGAACCACTCGAGGATGAATCACCTGCAGAGGGAGAGCGCTAGCCATGAGCACAACGCGACGCGGTTTCATCAGGTTGAGCGCCGTGGCGGCGGCCGCCGCGGCAGCCGACATCACGATCCCGGGTCTCGATGAGGCGCTGGCGCAGACCGCGCCGGACACGAGCATCCGCTGGGACAAGGGCGCGTGCCGTTTCTGCGGCACCGGCTGCGGCGTGCTGGTCGGTGTCAGGAATGGGCGCGTGGTCGCCACCCAGGGCGACCCCGATGCGCCGGTGAACCGCGGGCTGCTCTGCGTCAAGGGATATTTTCTCGCCAAGATCATGTACGGCGCCGACCGGCTCACGCGCCCGCTCCTGCGCATGAAGAACGGGACGTTCGACAAGAGCGGCGAGTTCACGCCGGTCTCCTGGAAGCAGGCCTTCGACATCATGGAGGAAAAGTGCAAGGCCGCGCTGAAGGCCAAAGGCCCGACTGCGGTCGGCATGTTCGCGTCCGGGCAATGGACCATTTTTGAAGGCGTGGCCGCGACCAAGTTCATGAAGGCGGGGCTGCGCTCCAACAACATCGATCCCAACGCACGGCACTGCATGGCGTCGGCCGTCGCCGGTTTCATGCGTACCTTTGGCGCCGACGAGCCGATGGGCTGTTACGACGATACGGAACAAGCCGACGCATTCGTGGTGTGGGGCTCGAACATGGCCGAGATGCATCCGATCCTCTGGTCGCGCGTGACCGGACGGCGGCTCACCGCCAAGCACGTCAAGATCGTGGTGCTCTCTACGTTCAACCACCGCACCAGCGAAGCGGCGGATGTCGAGATCATCTTCAAGCCGCAGACCGATCTCGCGATTCTCAATTACCTCTGCAACTACATCATTCAGAACGGCGCGGTCAATGAAGCGTTCGTCAAGCAGCACGTCACCTTCATGAAAGGCGTGACCGACATCGGGTACGGGCTGCGTCCGACTCATCGGCTGGAGCAGGCGGCCAGCAGTAACGGCTATCCCGGGACCGACGGCAAGCCCAAGGGCGATCCCAACGCGGCGAGCCCGATCACGTACGAGGAGTTCAAACAGCACGTCTCCGAATACACGGTGGACAAGGTCGCAGAGCTCTCCGGCGTGCCGAAAGAAAAGCTCGAGGCGCTCGCCAAGCTCTACGTCGACCCGAAAACCAAGATCGTCTCGTTCTGGACGATGGGCTTCAACCAGCACACGCGCGGGACGTGGGCGAACAACCTGATCTACGACGTGCACCTGCTCCTCGGGAAAATCTCCGAGCCGGGCAACGGACCGTTCTCGATCACCGGCCAGCCCTCGGCCTGCGGCACGGCGCGCGAAGTGGGCACGTTCGCCCACCGGCTGCCCGCTGACCTGGTGGTGGCGAACCCGCAGCACCGCGCAACCGCCGAGCAGATCTGGAAGCTGCCCGCGGGCACCATCCCCGGCCAGATCGGCCTCCATGCCGTGGCGATGGACCGGGCGCTCAAGGACCGCAATCTGAATTTCTTCTGGGTCTTGTGCACCAACCAGATGCAAGCCGGGGCCAACCTCTCCCAGGAACGCTATCCCGGCTTCCGCGATCCGGCGAACTTCGTGGTGGTCACCGACGCATATCCGACGGTTTCCGCGCACGCCGCCGATCTCGTCCTGCCGGCTGCGATGTGGATGGAAAAGGAAGGCGCCTACGGCAACGCCGAGCGGCGCACCCAGTTCTGGCGCCAGCAGGTCAACGCGCCGGGCGAAGCGAAATCCGACCTGTGGCAGATCATCGAGTTCTCCAAGCGTTTCAAGACAGAGGAAGTGTGGCCGGCGGAGCTTCTCGCCAAGATGCCCCAGTATGGCGGCAAGACGCTGTTCGACGTGCTCTATGCCAACGGCGAGGTCAACCAGTTCCCGCTGACTGAAATGGCGAAGGTGAATGGACACGCGATCAAGGGCTACATGAATGATGAATCGAAGGCCCTCGGCTTTTACGTGCAGAAAGGCCTGTTCGAGGAGTACGCCAGATTCGGTCGCGGCCACGCCCATGACCTCGCGCCCTTCGACCAGTTACACAAGGCGCGTGGCCTGCGGTGGCCGGTGGTCGACGGCAAGGAAACGCTGTGGCGCTACCGCGAGGGCTACGACCCCTACGTGAAGCAGGGTGAAGGCGTGAAGTTCTACGGCAGGCCGGACGGCAAGGCGGTCATCTTCGCTCTGCCTTATCAACCGCCGCCCGAACCGCCTGACAACGAATACAACCTGTGGCTGGCCACCGGCCGTGTGCTGGAGCACTGGCACTCCGGTTCGATGACGCGCCGCGTCCCCGAGCTGTACAGGGCGGTGCCGGATGCGTTGGTATACATGAACCCGCAGGACGCTGAGACCCGCGGCCTGAAGCAGGGCGACGTGGTGAAGGTGATCTCCCGGCGCGGCGAGATCCAGACCCGGGTCGATACGCGCGGCCGCAACAAGCCGCCGGTCGGCTTGGTGTTCGTCCCCTGGTTCGACGAGTCGCGGCTCATCAACAAGGTCACGCTTGACGCCACCTGCCCGATCTCGAAGCAGACCGACTACAAGAAATGCGCGGTGAAGATCGTCAAAGCGTGAGGAGTATGGTAGGTAACGGCAAGACCAGGGCGGCGACGCGGCGGCAATTTTTGCTTGACGCCGCGAGGAACGCGGGCGGCGTGACGCTGGTCGGCGTAGGGCTCGCGTTCCACGCCGGGCAGGCCAGGGCGTTGCCGCCGGAGGCCATCCGGCCGCCGGGCGCGCGCGCCGAGCCAGGGTTTCTCGCCGCCTGCCTGCGATGCGGGATGTGCGTGCGCGACTGCCCTTATCAGATCCTCAATCTCGCCAAGCTCGGACAGACTATCGCGACCGGTACGCCGTATTTCGTCGCGCGCACCGGACCGTGCGAGATGTGCGTGGACATTCCGTGCGTGAAAGCGTGTCCGAGCGGTGCGCTCGACCCTGATCTCACCGACATCAACCGGGCGCGCATGGGCCTCGCGGTGCTGGCCGATCACGAAACCTGCCTCAACTTCCTCGGCTTGCGCTGCGAGGTCTGCTACCGGGCATGTCCGCTCAGCGACAAGGCGATCACGCTCGAGCAGCAGCAGAACCCGCGCAGCAGCGCGTACGCCACGTTCATTCCGACCGTGCACTCCGACCAGTGCACCGGCTGCGGCAAATGCGAACACGCGTGCGTGCTGGAGACGGCGGCGATCCGGGTGCTGCCGCGCCATCTGACGAAAGGCGAGCTTGGCGAGCACTACCGCCTCGGCTGGGAAGAGCAGAAGAGGGCGGGCAAACCGCTCATCGAGGGCGTCACGGGCCTGCCCGACCGCATGCCGGAGGCCACGCGATGAAACGGGGCGTCGGCAGCGACGCGATCCGCGTCAAGGGCTGGCTTGCGGCGCACCGGTGGCTGCTCGCCCGCCGCGCCACGCAGCTCACGGTGCTCGCCCTGTTCCTCGCCGGCCCCTGGCTCGGCTACTGGATTGTGAAAGGCAACCTCAATTTCAGCCTGACGCTCGGCGTGCTGCCGCTTGCCGATCCGTACGTGCTGTTGCAATCGCTGGTGGCGGGGCACAGGCCCGAGCGAAAGGCGCTCGTCGGCGCGGCAGTCATTCTGTTCGCCTATTTTGTGGCCGGCGGCCGCACCTACTGCGCGTGGGTGTGCCCGGTCAACGCCGTGACCGATGCGGCGCATTGGCTGCGCGCACGGCTTGGCGTGCCCGGCGGCGTCATCATCCCGCGCTCAACACGCTACTGGATCCTCGCCATGACGCTGGCGCTCGCCTGGATCACCGGCTCCATTGCCTGGGAACTGGTGAACCCGATCTCGATCCTGCACCGGGGCATCATTTTCGGCATCGGCGTCGGCTGGGCCGTCATCGTCGCGGTGTTTCTTCTCGATCTGTTCGTCGCCGAACGCGCCTGGTGTGGCCGCTTGTGCCCGGTCGGGGCCTTCTACAGCGCGGTAGCCACATTCAGCCCGCTGCGCATCGTCGCGGTGCGGCGCGAACAGTGCAACGATTGCGCCGATTGCTACACGGTGTGCCCAGAGCCGCTGGTAATCAGGCCCGCGCTCAAGGGCGCGGACGATGGCATCGGCCCGGTTATCCTGTCGCCTCATTGCACCAACTGCGGCCGGTGCATCGACGTCTGCTCGAGGCACGTCTTTGCTTTCGGGTCGCGCTTTTCCAATCACCGCCAACCGCTGGCCGACGCCGCACAGCACGTGGCAGCCCGTAAGGTAACCGCTGTCGAACTGTGATGACGCAAAAGGAGTCATTTATGAACAAGTCCACCACGATTCTCCTGGCAACAGTGGCGCTGGCGCTGTGGCAGCCCGCGTCGGCACAGCAAGCCGCGCCGAACGTGCAAACGCTGCGTGGGGCCGACGTCGATGACGCAGACAGGGCACCTGAAGAGAAGTCCTACGTCGGCAAGCGCCCGGGCAGCCAGAAGCCGATCGCGCGCACCTTCAGCGGGCAGCCGCCGCTCATCCCACATAGCGTCGAGGGCATCCCGGCGATCACGCTGGAGCGTAACACGTGCCTTTTCTGCCATGGAGCGCAAACCTACAAGAGCGCCAAGGCGCCGAAAGCGGGCGACAGCCACTTCAAGGACCGTGACGGCAACAGCCTTGCGGAGGTGTCCCCGGCCCGCCATACATGCACGGCGTGCCACGTGCCGCAGGCCGACGCCAAGCCCCTGGTGCGAAATACCTTCAGGGGCGCGGTTGAAGCGAAGAAGAACTGATGATGCGGTGTCTGTTTCCGGATACGCCGCGCGACTTCCCCTTCAGGCGGACCGTCCGAACGGCGCTCAGGACGCTCCACATGTTCGCAACCGGTGTTCTCGTCGGAGGCCACATCTTCGGGCAACCAAAGGAGCAGCTTTTCGGCTGGCTGGTGGGCAGCGTTGCGTCGGGCCTCGTCCTTCTGGCGACGGATCTCCACGCGACCTTCGCCTTCCTCTTTCAGGTGCGCGGCCTGCTGGTTCTCCTGAAAGTCGCCCTCACAGCGATGGTGCTCGTCTTCTGGGAAGCCCGCGTGCCCCTGCTGATCGCGGCGCTGACCCTGGGCGCCGCAGGGAGCCACATGCCCGGTTCAGTGCGCCACCGGCTCATTCTGGGCCGAAGCACGCTCGTTGCCGACGCGCGGAGCGGATGACGCGCTCACACACCTGCGCTCCAGCCTCCGCGCGCCTGACACTGCGATAGAGCCAGATCGCGATTCCGATGATCATGCCGAGCGGAAGCGCCATGAGCATGATGGTCATACTGACGTACGCAGTTGAATTCTCATTGACCCCCACCAGCGCGCAGGCCGGGCAGGCAAGCGCCACCCGTGGTGCCAGAACCAGGATCACCGTAGCCACAACAACGCGCATCGCCACTCCCTAGAAGTACACGCGACCGTAAATAACGGGCCACACGCCGACAACGAAATACCAGAACGTCTGCGCACCCAGGAGGAAGCCCGGCGACAGCGTCCCCTGCCGGAGGCGCCACCAGGCCACGCCGAGGCCGATGAGCGCGCCGACGGCATGGAGCCCATGGGCGCCGACGATCACATAGAAGAATGACCCCAACGTGCTCGATCGAATCGTCAGGCCCTGGCTGAGCAGGCCGATCCACTCGCGGCCCTGAAGCACGACGAAGATCGCTCCCAGCATCCATGCCAGCAGGACGGTCTGGGCGGCGGAAGCCGGGTTCCGCCGATACTGGCGGTTCGCCCAGACGAGGAGCAGGCCGCTGGCCACGAGCGCGGCGGTGTTGAACGCGGTCGCCGCCGCGGGGAGAACGGGCTCGCTCGGCAGCCGCCACGTCCCCGGCTTGGCACCCGCTTGCGTGATGGTGAACGCGCTGATCAGCCCGGCAAAGAACATCACCTCGGCGCCCACGAAGAGCAGCATCCCGAGAACGCTGTTCGGCACGACCTCGCGCCGGCGCGCCGGCAGAGCGGGGAGAGCAGGGAGCGTGGCTTCCATCCGGATGTGCACCCTACCGGTGGCCGCCCGCGACGGCGCCCCCGCCGCTCCGTACCGCCTCCTTGGCAGCCGTGTTCTCCCAGCGGAGGCCGTCGTGCTTCATGACGTCGGGCGCGATCCCGGCAAACATCACCACGATGAAGCCGATCATGGCGAGCAGCACATACGCGACCCACCTCTTCTCGATATCCAGGTGCATGAAGTGCTTGGCGACAAGGAACGCCTTGACGATCGCCACCCCGAAGGCGGTGATCACTGTCAGCATCCGAATGCCGATCAGCGGCCCCAGAATGCTGACGACGAGCAACGCACACAGCATGGCCCAGATTTTCACGTAGTTCCGCTGCACGTGTTCGGTCATGGCGCTCACTTCGCGATGTAGAGCAGGGGAAAGAGGAAGATCCACACGATATCGACGAAATGCCAGTAGATGCCGATGTTCTCGACCCTGTGCAGTTCGATGTTCTTTGCGGCAGTCGCCGCCACGAACAGCAAGATCACCATGCCGGCGAGCACGTGCAGCGCGTGCAGGCCGGCCGCCGTGTAATAGAAAGACCAGAACAGGTTCGACCCGATCGTAAATCCGCTCGTGATCTCGGCAGTCCACTCGAAGGCCTTGACGATGAGGAACGTGGCGCCGCCGGCCGCAGTGAGCAGGAGCAGCCTGGCGGCGCTCTTGCCGTCGCCGCGCTCGGCGGCCTGATGCGCGAGGACTGCGGAAAGGCTGGACGAGAGCAGCACGAACGTATTGAACCCGCCGGCCCAGACGTTGGTGTGAATCGCCTGGCCCTCCCATTCGGGATGACCGATCCGGTGCATGATGTAGGCGCCGAGCAGGCCGCCGAAGATGACGATCTCCGAGGCAAGGACCCACCAGACCGCCAGACGGCCCGTCGGGATCCCGGTCATGCTCCGTGCCGCGGCGAGGGTTCTCGTCACGTCCTGCTCCGGTCAGGCGGGCTGCTGCAGGGGCCGGCGGGCGCCGGGCGCATCGGGGTCTGCCGGCTCGTCGGGCTCGTGCTGGGGCCAGTAGTCTTCGTCACGGTTTGGCACGCTGTATTCGTACGGACCCCGGTAGACGACCGGCATCGTCACGAAGTTCCCGTGCGGCGGCGGCGACGGGGCGAGCCATTCCAGCGTGTTTGCCTTCCATGGGTTCGCTTCGGCAACTGTTCCCCGGAAGAGGCTGTAGACGAAGTTGACGACGAACACCACTTGAAAGGCCAGCGTCACCAGCAGCGCCCGCGTTGCCAGAATGCGCAAGCTCTGCATCTCCGGCGTTGCCAGCTCCGCAAACATCGAGTAGTCGAAGATGCGCCGGTGGTCGCCGGCCGTTCCCGTGATGAACAGCGGGATGAAGCAGATGTTGAAGGCGATGATGGTGCCCCAGAAGTGCACCTTCCCCCACGTTTCGTTCATCATGCGTCCGAACATCTTCGGGAACCAGAAGGTGATGCCCGCAAACGCCGCCAGGAACGCGATGGGGAAGAAGGTGTAGTGGAAGTGCGCGACGACGAAGTACGTGTCGTGGAAGTAGATGTCCGACCCCGCCGAACCGAGGAAGATTCCCGTCACGCCGCCGATCAGGAACTCGGCCACGAAGGCCAGCGCCCACAACATGGGCGTGGAGAACCGGATGGAGCCCCCGTACAGCGTGGCAATGTAGGCGAAGAACATCTCGGCGACTGGAATCGAGATGATCAGCGTCGTCACGCTGAAGAGGCTCGCCATCCGCGGATCGATGCCGGCGACGAACTGGTGATGCGCCCAGACGAAGAAGCTGATGATGCCCGTGGCGACCGCCGAATAGACGATCGTCCGGTAGGCGAACAGTTTCTTCCGCGCGAACACCACCATCACTTCGGCGACAATGCCCATCGCCGGCAGCAGCAGGACGTAGACTTCGGGATGGCCGAAGAACCAGAAGAGGTGCTGCCAGAGCACCGGATCCCCTCCGCGGGCCGGATCGTAGAACCCGGTGCCGACGACCTGGTCGAAGAGCAGCATGACGGCGCCGGCAACGAGCGGGCCGACCGAGCCCATGAAAAGGACGGCGGCAATCATGATCGTCCAGACGATGATTGGAATGTCGAACATCTTCATGCCGGGCGCCCGCGAGTTCATCGTTGTGGTGATGAAATTGATGCCTCCGAGGAGAAACGCGACAAACTCCAGCGCCACCGCCAGGAGCCACAGCGTGGATCCGAAGGGCGTCATGCTGTAGGCGCTGTTCGCCGAGAGCGGGGGGTATGCGGTCCAGGCACCGCCGAACGCTCCCCCCGGCACGAAGAACGAGGCGACGAGCACAACCGAGCTGAGGAAGAAGATCTGGTACGAGAGGCGGTTGACCCTTGGGAACACCATGTCGTCACAGCCGAGCATCAGCGGAATCAAGTAGTTGCCGAACCCGGCGAGCAACACCGGCATCGCCACCCAGAAGATCATGATGGTTCCGTGCATCGTGACGAGGTAGTTGTAGTCGGCGGCCGCGACCCGGCCGAACAGCGGCACGCTAGCCCCCGGAAACGCCGCCTGCATGCGGAAGACGTACGCGGCGAACGCGCCGATGAGCGCCATCGCCATTCCCGTCAACATGTATTGGAGCCCGATGGTCTTGTGGTCGGTGGACCACAGGTACGTCCTGACGAACCCTGGGGCACGGGTCGCGTCGGGCGCGTGGCCGGTCATCGCGTGCCTCCTGCGGTACCCACGTGGTCGTGCGCGGCGACATCGGCAACCGGAGTCGAGCCGGTGATCCTGTTGGCCGTGGCCGCAGTTGTCCTGAACTCCGTCATCCACGCGGCGTATTGCGCCGCCGAGCCGATGTGGATGCGTCCTGCCATCAGCCCATGCCCAACCCCGCACATCTCAACGCACTGAACGTCAAAGGTCCCTTCCCGCGTCGGCCTGAACCAGCCGTGGATCACGCGTCCTGGAATCGCATCCTGTTTCAAGCGGAACGCCGGCACCGAAAAGCTGTGCACGACGTCGCGCGCGTGCAACTCGAAGGTGTAGACCCGGTCGCGCTGAACGTACATGTCGTCAACGGTGCGGATGTCGTCAGGTGTGTCGAGCTTGCCGTCGGGGCCGGCGTGCACGAACGTCCACGACCACTGCTGGGCGATGATCCGAATCTGCTCCTCGCCAGGGGGCGCCGCGACTTTCACCTCGTTCCAGACGCGGAGCGCCGCCACGATGATGATGATGTCGAAGACGACCACCGCATAGTGCGGGTACGACACCCATTTCTTCTGAGACCTATCCTCGCCAGATACATACTGGCCCCGGATCCCATCGCGCGCGCGGTATTTCCAAATGAATCCGAACAAGACGACTTCCGCGAGGATCAGCCAGACACCGACGATGACCGCAATGAGCAGCACCAGGCCGTCGATCGTTGACGCGAACGTGGAGGCTTGTGGCAGCAACCACGAGATCATGTCCGGGCCTCCTCAAGAAATGATGTAGAGCACCGCCACCGCAAAGGCGACGACTCCGGCGATGGTCATCGCGAAGATCCTCTTCGCGATCGCGTCCGACTCAAAAGTGGGCGTCATGTGGCGTTCTCGTGTGCTGTTACCCCGGAAGGCGTTGTATGTAGGCGGCGAGGTTGTCGATCCTCTCGGGCGCGACCGCCTTGTTGACCATCTCCCGCATGGCGGCTCCCACGTCGTCGCCCTCGGCTCCACCCCGGATGCCCGACCGGTACTTCCTGATCTGGCTCGCCACGTACCAGTCGTTCAGACGGGCGATTCGCGGTGCCATGATCGACTCGTTGCCTTCACCCTTCTCGCCGTGACAGACCGCGCAGGCTGCGAAGTCGGCCCCCCCGGCGGCAGGGTCCGGCTCGGGGAGCGTCGGGATGACCTCGACATCCGGCATCGCCGCCACGTACGCCACGACGGCGTCGACCTCTGCGTCGGACATCATCTGGCGGGCCATGGCCCGCATCCGCAGCCCCTTCTCATCGTCGGGGTGCTTGCCCCGCGTGCCGTCCTTGAAGCGCTGCAGCTGTCGCGTCAGATACCAGGCCGGCAGCCCGGCCAGTTTCGGAGCACTCAGCTCGACCTTGCCCTCACCGCCCGTCCCGTGACAGTGCTCGCAAGCGGCGTAGAGCTGCTCGCCGGTCGGACTGGTGTGTGCTTCGCCGCGGGCGCACCCAGCCGCCAGCAGGCCGCACGCCAAGGTGACGGCGGTCAGGGCCACGCCGACATAACCCCGTGGCATTTGGTTCATCGGGCTGTCTCCTTCGATCGCGTCGTGCTGAAACGGACTAAACGGTTGAACCCGCGCTGGAGCACGGGCTCGTCGTGGCCCATAGTCGGGTCGAGGGTAGGGTTCCCCATCTTGCCTGGGTTATCGTGTGGAGAAATTTTTCAGCTTGAAGGATCCTCGACACTCGTCGAGCAAACAGAATGCCGGGTTGTCGGCGAGCGCGGCGGTTTCGTTTTCGGGCCAGAACGGTCTATTTGGCTCAGGAAACTGGTGCGTTCAACCCAGTAATTGCGGAGAATTTCACAAGGGCCGTGAAAATTTGCACCGCTGCGGTCGCGAAAAAAATCGCGAGCCGTTTTCAACGGCTGACGACGCGTGATTCCGCCTCACGCCATGAGCACCACTTGGCCTTGTACCGACCAGCGCTCCAAGTCGGGCAGGAAATAGCGAAGGCGGCACTTCTTGAGTTCGCGCCCGGTCTCCAGCACCGCCTAGTCGGTGGTGCCGACGACAGACGCCAGTCGAGTCACAAGGTCCCGGCAGCTCGTGGCATCAGGACCATGGACCATGCTGTAGAGGGCGCACGGAAAGCCCGGAAGGCGCTCGCGCGCGCAGCCGCGATGACGTTGACCGCGTGGGACAACGGTCCGCCGAAGAAATGTGCGCGGGGTGACGAAGATCTTTGAGGAAATCGTTCGAGGCGGACTTGTGCGTCAGGTTGTCAGGGCAGTATCACGAGCGCAGCCCAGAGGCTAACCGCGCCGACCACCACGAAGAAGGCCAGAGCTAAAGGGCCTGGCTGCAGTTCCTGTGCGGCGTCATGCGCCGTTGGGTGTGCACACGGCGTCTCGTGCGACAACGCCATCCGCGATGCCGATCGCGTTCGCCACGCCAGAAGCCGACCGTTGCCGCTTCGTCGCGGCGTCTCGTGCACCCCTGGAGCATCGTCGTCTCGGCTCGAGAGCGAAGTGCGATCGCACGCCGCTACCTTCTCGCGCCGATCCGCCGACAGGACGCGGATCCCATCAGCGAGCCCACGATGCGTGGTTCCCGTCACGCCACGAGAGCGGTTTGGCCTTGTACCCACCAGCGCTCCAGGTCGGGCAGGAAATAGCGAAGGCGGCACTTCTTGAGCTCGCGCTCGGTCTCCAGCACCGCGTAGTCGGCGGTACCGACGACAGACGCCAGTCGAGTCACAAGGTCCCGGCAGCTCGTGGCATCAGGACCATGGACCATGCTGTAGAGGGCGTACGGAAAGCCCGGAAGGCGCTCGCGCGCGTAGCAATGGCTCACCTGCGGTGTCCGCGCCAGTCGGCGCCCGGCCTCATCCAGTTCCTCGCCGCACACGTTCCACACGACCATGGCGTTGCCGCGCACGCCGATACTCCGCTGGCGGAAGGTCGCCACGTACCGCCGGACCGCGCCGCCGAGGTGCTGGCGGGCGAACTCCAGAAGCTCCTCCTCGCCGCATTCGGCGAGGTCGGCCAGCGAGGCAAACGGCCGTTCGATCAGCGGAAGGGGAGTCTGCAACGCGCGGAAGAGCCGCTCGTGGCGGGCCGACAGATCGAGCGGCGGCAGATCGGGCAGATCCTGCGCGGTCGTCGAGTTCTCGCCGGACAGCAGGTCGAAGTTGACGCCCACCTTGTATGTACCCGTCCGTCGAGCCGCAAAGAAGCGTGCTTCGGCGCGGCTCTCGAGTCGTGCGAGGGTCTCTTTGAGCCCCATCGTCCGCGGAACGGCGATCGTGAACCAGAGGTTGTACGCATGCCTGCGCAGGTAGTTGTGGGTGACGGTCGGGTGGGCGTTGACGACGGCAATCACGCGGGGAAGCTCCTGCTCGGGCACGGCTGCCGCGCATAGGGCGGTTTCGTACCCGAGCAGGCTCCCTTCGAGCACGGCCGAGATCTCCCGGAGCTTGCCTTCGCTGCTCCACGTACGGAGCTGTACCAGCACGTCGCTCGACTGGAGTTCGAGACGCCGCCCCAGTTCGGCGAAGGGGCGAACGCAGAGAGGAACACCTTCCTGGATCGCTCTCGCCAGCGCATTCTCTTCTCGAGGCGACAGCTTCACTGACATCTCGATCACAGTCCTGCCGTGAAGGCCCGCCACAGGCCGAAGATGCCGGACGGAGAACGCAACGTTTCGCTGTCCTCGATGGCGTAGGTACGCGCGTTCACGAGGAAGAGCTTGTCTTCCGCGTTGGCGGTGATGAGGGCGTGGCTCCCGCGCGGCATGAACTCGATGTGATAGATCCGCGCGCCGACGCGGAACGTGTGGACGACCTCGAGCGATTCGACATCCACCACCTGTACGAATGCATCGTCCGCCTCCCCCGAGAACGTCACCCACACATGGCGCTCGCCCGGCGCCCGCACGGCGTAGACGGGGTGGCCTCGCAGCTCGATCGAGCGCTTGAACTTCCAGGTGTAGCGGTCGAGCACGGCGAGGCGCTTCTCGCCGACCAGCGGGACGAAGACCGAGCCCTGCGCCACCGCCCACGACGCGAGGTGCGGGAGCTTCTTCGGCGCGGCCCGGTCGTACGCGCGGCCGGGCTCGCGCAGCGACACGACCCGCGGCAACGGCTCCGGGGCTTCCAGGTCGAGCACCGTGACGTCCGCCGAGTCGAGGTGCCCGACGACGTAGTAGCGGCCGTCGGGGGTGATCATGGCGTCGTACGGCTCCCCGGCCGGCGTGGCGATGCGGCGCTCCAGGACGGGCTCCTCGCCCGAGGCATCAACGATCCAGACCTCGGCGCCTTCGATGAGCGCGCAGACGAAACGGTTCCCCGGCGCGTCGACGACGCCGGTGACGCGCGAGAGGAGCCGCCGGCCGTTGCGTTCGAACTCGCCGGGAATGCGGCGCACGACGCCCAGCGTGCGAGCATCCAGGATCGTGACGCCGCCCGGCACATATTCGGCCGTCGCCACGAAACGCCCATCCTGGCTGATGGCCATATCGATGGAACTGTTCGATGTCTGCACCTCGCCCGCACGCTCGAGCGACTGCAAATCGATGCGCGTGAGCTTGCCGCTGCGGGTGGCGATGTAGCCGTAATCGAGCCAGCGGGAGAAGGTCATCAGCGCGTGCTGCAGGTTTCCGAGGCCCTCGATGCGCCCCACCACGCGACGCTCCGCGAGGTCGTAGACGGCGAGGCTGGCGGAGTTCCGCTCGACCACGAAGACGCGCGAGCCGATGCCGCTTGCCCCGCTCGCCGGGTCCGCCGCGATTCTCGTGCCTGCAAGGCCGGCAATACACGTCACGAGCAACGTCACTCCCGCTCGTCTCATACTCATACAACGGCCTCCCGTGCGTCGGCCGTCGCCGCGTTGACCTTGGAGCTCTCGGGCGACACGCCGACTTCGCAGTCGGTCATCACACAGGCCGGGTCGGGCGCCCAGAGTGCTCCGTACCGGGCCAGGGCACGCTCCCGATGCGATCCACGGCAGACGGCCTTGTAGGCACACGCCCCGCACCGCCCCTGCAGCAGTTCCTCGCGGTTGCGGAGCGCCTGGAGGAGAGGATGCGCGAGGATTTCGGCAAACGTGTGCCGTCGGATATCTCCGACGACCTGCGTGGTGAAGAACTGGTCGGGATGCACCCGGCCTCGATGATCGATGGCGAGGATGCGCTCGCCCGCCGAGTTGCCGCCGCGACGTCGAAGGACGGCCTCCACGTGTGTGGCGGCTCCGTTGCCATGTCGCGCCTCTATCCAGCGGAGAAAACAGGGTCCGTCCGAGTCGTTGCCACCGGTGACCACGCGAAGAGCCGCGCCACGCCGCACCAGCCGTTCGGCTGTTTCGAACAGCTGGCCGAGCACTGCCCGGCTTTCGGCGGGGGACAGGTCTTCAGCGGCGAGTGTGAATCCGCGGCCGGAGTACAGGAGGTGCGACAGATAGAACCGATCGACGCCGTTCATGACGGCCCATTCGACGAGCGGTTCAACTTGAGCGGCGTTCAGGCGTGTCACCGTCATCCGAACGCCCACCCACATACCGGCCGCCTTGGCGTACGCCACGCCGAGTGCCGCACGCTCGAACCCCCCCTGCATGCCGCGGTAGGAGTCGTTGAACGGCGCCAGGCCGTCCAGACTGACGCCGACGTATGAGACGCCGGCGGTGGCGAGGGCCCCGGCCATGCGCGCGTCGAGCGGGACGCCGCTCGTCGACAGCATCGGATGGAGGCCGACCGCGTGCGCGTGCGCGGCCAGCTCGAGGAGATCGTCACGAAGGAGCGGCTCGCCGCCGCTCAAGATCAGGACGCGGACACCCGCTTCTGCAAGGCTGTCGACGAGTCGTCTCGCCTCGGTCGTCGTCAGGTCATGGGGTGAAGGCGCGGAGGTGGCGGCCGCGTAGCAGTGCGGGCAGCGAAGGTTGCAGTGATGGCAGACATTCCACACGACGACGGGAGGCGCCACACGCGCCCCGTAGCGGGCAGGGGCATGAGCCGCGACGGTATCAGCCGCGACTCGCCCCAGCGCAACGTTGACGAGCTCGGTGACCTCGAGCATGGCGCACCGTCAGTAGACGTCGCCCGCCGTGTTGAAGACGTTGAACTTGCCCGTGGGCGTGACGAGCCAGTCGCCCTCGATCCGGGTCTTCTCCTTGAGCGTCTTGTCGTCGTAGACGATGAGCTCGCCCTCTCTGTCCCAGACGGACACCCACACCTCGGTGCCGGCCTTGTTGTACTCGAAGTGGACCGCGCGCCCGCGTGCGGAGGCGGTGAAGCACCGATCGATCTTCCCCTCCTTCTTCGAATAGATGCAGATCTGGCGTGTGCCGTTCGGTTCGTTCGAGAGCGGCGAGTCGAGCCACACCCACGGCGACTTCGGATGCGTCTTGATGAAGAGGCCTCCCGGCTCCCCGAGCGCCACCTCACGCACGACCTTCCAGGCATGCTGCGGCTTCCTGGCGGGGTCGGCGCCGTAGATGACGAGCTTCCCCTCGCCCATGTGCGTGGTGCCGTTCACCCAGCCGTACTCGGGATCCTCCCAGTTGGCGCCTCGCCCCGGATGCGGCCGCACGCCGGTCTTGAACTTCGTGACCAGCGTGCCGTTCTTCACATCGATGACGGCCATCTGATCGCGCATGTTTGCGGCGACCATGAAGTACTGTTTCGTGCGATCCCAGCCGCCGTCGTGCAGGAAGCGCTCCGCGGCGATCTTCTTGGTGACAGGGAAGCCGGGTTTCGAGTAGTCGACGATCGCCACGTGCCCGGACTCCTTCAGGCTGACCACCCACTGCGGCCCGTGGTGAGAGGGCACGATGGCGGCCACGCGGACCTCTTTCAGCGCCTCGCCCGTATCGTAGGCCGGCGTCGTGATGTCCACGACCGTCTTGGGCTCGAGCGTCTGCCCGTCGAAGACGACGTACTGCGGCGGCCAGTAACAGCCTTCGATGAGCAGCTTGTCCTCGTACCCCTTGTACTTCGAGGCTTCGATGCTCCGCGCGTCGACGCATCCTTTCACCTGAGCCACGAGCGTGGGCGTCTCGGGCCAGAGGTCGATCATCGACACGCGGCCGTCGCGGCCGACGGCATAGAAGTAGCGGCCGGTCGACGAGGAGCGCAGGATGTGCACGGCAAACCCCGTCTCGATGACGCCCGCGAGCTCCTTGGTATCGCCGTCGACGATGGCGACTTTGCCGGCGTCGCGCAGGATGACGCCGAAGTAGTTGTCCCACTGACGCTTCGTGACCGGCGTCTTGGGCCGGCTCGCAGGGGGTACGAGCAGCTTCCAGCTTTCGCGGATCTCCTCGAACGACACCGCAGGCGGGTCGGGCGCCGGCATCAGGAGGTAGGCCGACATGAGCCGCACGTGCTCGGGTGTCAGAATCCCCTCGTTCCCGAGCGCCGGCATCCCCCCAGGCGTGCCGTTGGTGAGGATGTTCTGGACGGCCTTCGCGCCCAGTTCGGCGGTATGCGCCGGCTCGATGTTGGGTCCCGTCGCGCCCTTTCGGAGCAGCCCGTGGCAGCCGGCACAGCGGTCGAAGTAGAGGTTCTTGGCCTGCTCGAACGCGGCTCCGGTCAACACCGGAGCGGGCGCCTCAGACGGGGCCGCCACGCTCGGCGATTGCGTGCTCCGGGCATCGATCAGGGCGAGCACCGGCTGTACGGTCGCTGCGCCGGGGGCCTTCTTCGCGCTTTCGATCTCGATATAGGCAAGGACCTGCTGCGCTTCCTGATCGGACAAGCGGAGAGATTTCATCCGGGACTGGCCCCGCGCTGCGACAAGCTTGCGAGCCTCGGGGTCGGTCTCCACCATCGTCTCCGAATCCTTCAGCCATCGAACGAGCCATGCGTGCTCCCGGCGTCTGTGCACGTTGCCGAGATCCGGACCGAGGAGTGACCCGTCGCCGATGGTGTGGCAACCGACACACTTCTTCTGAAAAATGCTGCCGCCTGTTGCGATGTCTTCCGTGCTGGAACCGGCCGCAGCCGACCCGTCGACGGCGCCAAAGGCCGCGAGACCAAGCAACGCCGCCAGCAAGGTGGCGAAGCGCACGACGCGTCGCACACCGCAGCGCACCGACACTGTATCCGTCGTCATACCGATCCTCCGTTGCATACACGGCCAGTCCATACGCGGGCACGCGAGCAAGCTGCGAGCCAGGCGGCGAGCACACGAGGATCGTCGTTTTTCAGGGGATCCGCGCCGCCTGGCGCGCTGGCCTGGCTAGCGGCGGTTCACAGATGTATAGGGCCCTATACGAAGGCAGCTTTACTTGGGGAACAACGGGTCGCTCGGTCTTTCGGATCCGATCGGCGCCTCTTCCTGACCCTCTTCGGGATCGGCGTCGGCGTCGATTTCGCCTTCGGCCGCGAGCCCGAGCCGCTTGAGGATCCGGTGGAGCGCGGCGCGCGTCATGTCGGCTTTGCGTGCTGCGGCGCTGATGTTGCCCTCGGCCTCGTGCATGAGGTGCTCGACGAAGCGCCGCTGGAAGCGTTCGATGGCCGACCGCTTCGCCTCTTCGTAGGGCACCGACTCCGCGTCCTCGGGCTGCCAGTCGAGGTCGTCGTCCTCGAGCGCAATATCGGCGGGACTGACCTCGTCGCCACGCGCCATGAGCGCCGCGCGCTCGACGACGTTCTGGAGCTCCCGGACGTTGCCGGGCCAGTCGTGTGAGATGAGGAGCCGGAGAGCCCCTGGCGACAGCCGCTTGGCGACCTTCTCCGGCGACGTCAGGCGATCGAGGAACAACTTTGCGAGCAGCGGGATGTCTTCGATCCGCTGGCGCAGCGCCGGGACGGCGATGCGCATGACCGACAGGCGATAGTAGAGGTCGCGCCGCAGCCTGTTCTCGCGGAGGAGGCGACGGGCTTCCTCGTTGGTCGTGGCAATCACCCGGACGTCCACCTGGATGGGGGTCGACGAGCCGAGCGGCAGGACCTCTCGCTCCTGCAGCGCGCGGAGGAGCTTGCCCTGCAATCCGAGCGGCATCGACGCGACCTCGTCGATGAGCAGCGTTCCGCCGTCGGCCTCGAGAAAGAGTCCCTTGCGGTCGCGGTCGGCGCCGGTGTACGCGCCCTTCTTGCAGCCAAAGAGCTCCACTTCGGCAAGCGTTTCGGGCACCGCCGCCGCGTTGAACGCGACGAAGGGGCGGCTCGCCCGCGGGCTCTCGACGTGGATCGCCCGCGCCACGAGCTCCTTGCCCGTACCGCTCTCGCCGAAGATGAGGACCGTGGCGCTCGTCGGCGCCACGCGGCGAATGGCTTCGATGACCGGCTGCATGTGGCGGTCGCGGCTGTAGATGCCGCGAAAGTCGTAGGTGCCGCGGAGTTCCGCCCGCAGCCGTGCGATCTCCTTCTGGTCCTGGATCTCGTGGAGCGCCCGCCTCGTGACCACGAGCAGCTCGTCGTTGTTGAACGGCTTGGTGAGATAGTGAAACGCGCCGCGCTTCATCGCGTCGACGGCCGAGTCGATCGTCCCGTAGCCCGTGAAGAGGATGACCTGTGCCTGAGGCCACCGCTCGCGCACGCAGTCGAGCAGCGACAGGCCATCGCGTCCCGGCATGCGGATGTCGGAGAGCACGATATCCGCGGGGTCCCGCTCGAGCAGCTCGAGCGCCTCTTCGGCCGAGTGAGCGACGGCAATCTCGGCCGGGAGCTTGCCCAGGACCAGGGCGACGCCGCGCGCCAGGTCGCGCTTGTCATCGACGACGAGGATACGTGCGCTCATGACGGCGATGCCTCCACAGCATCCGCGCTGGCTTCGACCGCGTCGAACGCGGGGAGCACGACGGTGAACGTACTCCCTCGCACCTCGGAGCTCTCGACCGCGAGCACGCCGCCGTGGGCAGCGAGGATATCGCGCGCAACGGTGAGGCCGAGGCCCGTTCCCTCGGATTTCGTCGTGTGAAACGCGGTGAAGATCCGCTCTTGCTCCTCGGGTGGGATGCCGACGCCCGTGTCCACCACGTCGATGCGCAGCCGGCCCTCCTCCGTTCGGCCCAGGCGGAACGTCAGCGTTCCGCCATCAGGCATCGCCTCGATCGCGTTCAATCCCAGGTTCACGAGCACCTGCCGGAGCTGGTCCGGGTCGCCGTACACGCGTGCGCCCGACCCGGTGACGTCTTCGCGATGGAGCGTGACCCGACAGTCTTCCGCCTGGGGCATAAGCGTCCGTTCCGCATCGGCGACGATTTCCGCGAGCGAGACCTCCCGCCGTTCGGGCGGCCGTTGTCGCGCGTACTCCAGGAGATCCCACACGATCTTCTTGCACAGGTTCGCGTTCCTGAGGACCGTGCCGAGATGGTCGTGCAGCGGGTGCTGCGGGCGCACCTCGTCAAGCGCATGTTGCGCGAACAGCGCAATGGCCCCCAGCGGGTTGTTGAGCTCATGGGCGAGGGCTGCGGCCAGCTTGCCGACGACGGCCATCCGTTCCTCTTGCACCACCTGGGCCCGGGCGGCGGCGAGGCGTTCGCGGTCGGCGTGGAGCACGCGCACGAGACTCGCCACGATCAGACCGCATACGACGACCATGACGGCCACCGCCGTCCCGGTGGCCGCCTGCAGCATCCAGTCGGCCGGCGGTGCGACGCAGCCACCTCCGCCGTCCAGCACGCACCCGGGCGGGAGCCATCCACTGACTTCGGTGATGCCGAGGACGAGGACGAACAGCGCGATGCCCACCGCTGCGCGCCGCGGCCAGGGCGGGTCGAGCACGACCGCGGCGATCGCCGCATGGAAGACGAAGAAGCCGGCAAACGGGTTCGAAAGTCCTCCGGCGTGGTGGACCAGCCAGGCGAGGATGCCCACGTCCACGGCGACCTGGCCGACCAGGGCGTTCTGCGTCCCTATGCGCCGTGTGCCGTACACGCTCAGGACCGTGTTGAACACAAAGAGCAGCGCGACGCCGGCCCAGAGGTACGGAGCCGCTCCAGACTCCACGCGGGGGCCATACGACGTCGCAAACGCCACGACGGCCACCGAGACCAGTACGGCCACCCATCGGAGCCCCAGGAGCCACCCCGCAAGCGCTTCCCGGAGCAACGCGGCCGCGCTCTCCGGGCGTGCCGGCGTCTCGAGACCGGAATCCAGCGACGGGAGTACCCGTCCAAAGAGGTACAAACCGGCCGCCACGCCGCCGACGAGTGCGGCGGTGAGATCGCGGCCGAGGTACGCGAGGCGGCTGGTCTCGAGCGGGAACTCCCGGAGCCACAGGCCCTCGATCACCCCGTACGCGGCGAAGATGACCGCCGCCGACCCGATCCAGACGAGCAGGGCCACGGCGAGACGGCCCGCAAGGAGCGGGGCCGTATTGATCGGTTCGCCGGCCGGCTCCTGCGCGTTCACCCGTGGCCCGTCACTTGGCGTCCTCGAGATAGCGCATATGGCAGGTCTCGCAAGTCTCATACAGATCGTTGCCTGCCTGTTCGAGTGCATCGCCCCGCTTCGCCTCGGTGATCTTCGAGAGGGCTGTCGCCTGTGCCACCAAGGTGCGCGAGAACGCCGTCCACGCGGCTGTGTCCCGGGCGAGCGCCGGGGTCATCAGGAGGCGGCCCGAGGCAGCAAGCGTTTCGGCCGCCTTTCCAAGGGCCGCCCACTGTTCGTCGTTTCGAGGCGATTCCGATGCCGCCCTGAAGATCGCCTCCGATGCAGGTACAGTCATCGTCGTCATGACTTCCTTGACCGTGCGCGGTGGCTGTGCGGGCTCCTGGGCGGCCGCGCTCGCCATGGTCCACGCAAGCACGGCGGCCGCCGCGGTCCCGACGATGGCACAGGATTGATGCATGGCCGGCGAGTACGCAGATTGCAGGCCAGGCCGGCGCCCTCGACGTTCCGCTCAAACCTCTCGCTCCGGGCACGTGGTCGCGGAGGCGCGGCGGAATAGTCCGCAGGCCTGACGGAATAGTTCGCAGATAGCACGTCTGTGGGAGATCAACGATGACAGACACCGAAATCTACTGGGATGGGCAGTCCGGGAAAGACTATGTCTACTGGATTCACCCCATCGGGACGTCCTTCAACGACGAGCCGGGGAATTTCATCTACACGAAAGAGGACGAACCGGGATCGTGGGTCGCGATCTACATCGGTCATACTGCAAGCCTTCAAAACCGGCTGGCCGACCCCGAGACGGAAGCGTCCGCGATACGGAACGGCGCCACGCATGTGCACGTGCACACGACGCGCAGCGGCGAGGCGAGACGGGCGGCCGAGCAGGCTGACCTCGTCGCCAGGTGGGATCCCGTCTGCAACGCGTTACTGGTGCAGAATCACCCGGACAGGTAGTACCAGGCAAGGATGCCGGCGAGGGCCAGAATCATGACGAGCCCCTCCGCGCAGGCCACCGCGATGATCAGCTTTCGTCCCCCGTCCATGGCCGTCAGCGGCGCTGTCGACCTTTGCCTTCTCCAATGGGGTTGACGGCGTGGATCGGGGGGTCCGCCAACGCGGATTCGATATGCGTGTCAGGATCGAGACGCGCGATCCGGTTCACGAAGGCGACCGCCTCCAGGCGCGTATGCACTTTGAGCTTGCTGAAGATGTTCTGGATGTGATTTCTGACAGTGGCCTTGCTGATACAGAGCTGGTCGGCAATGGCAGCCGTGCTCGCGCCCGTGCGCATGATCGTGATGACCTGCAGCTCCCGCTGGCTCAGCTCGCTGATCGGCATCACCACGTCCTGACTCGTGGTCAGCTTGAGCTTCGTCTGCGCCAGCTGCTGGCGGACCAGCAGTTCGATTTGATGCGCGGCCGTGACATCCCGGAAGAGGTGCACGATCGTCGGCGGCCGGTCGTGACCGATGGGAACGGCGACACAGCTCACGTCGATCCACAGGGGTTGCCCGGTCTTCGTCCGCGTGGCCATGTCGAAGTGCTCGACCAGATCGCCTCCATGCAGCAGCGTCTTGATCGGGCAGGGCCACCCGCAGACCCGGTTGCCGTTGGTATCGCAGCCTCCAAACACGTCGCGGCAGTACTGGCCGACCACCTGCTCGGCGGGATAGCCCATGATGGCTTCGGCCGCGTGGTTCCAGAACAGAATCTCGCCCTGGGCTCCGCTCACCCAGACGCCATCGGCGGTGTTCGCAAACAGCCTGGAGACTTCTCCGAGCGGCTCGTCGGCTTGCGGACTTCCGGCGTCTGGCGACGCTGCGTCCCCGGACGCCGGCAGCGACGCCGACGTCTTGTCGCCTCTCCGCCGGGATTGCGCCACACGATCCGGTCGGCTGAGTTGGGGTGTCATCGGACCGCATCCTCCTCATCGCGCGCGATCGCTTCTAGTGAGCCCGAACAGGCGAACGGCGCTGTCCACGATATGCTGCTCTGGCTGCCCCGCCAGCACGCGTACGGGGTCTGCTGCGAGCGCTTCCACCACGCGTCCAACGACGGACTCGGCGATTTCACGCTGTTGGGCATCGAGCGGCGCGAGCTTCCGCCGTAACCTGAGGACCTCGGCGCGTCCGATGCGAGCGAAATCCTCCTGGAGCATGCGCGCGGCGGCCAATCCGCTCAACAGTTGACTGCTCATGGGCCGTACCTCCCCGACACAGTGCGAGACTACGCTCCCCCGGTGGGGCTGTAAATCGAGCGTTCGTCTCAATTGACTGATGCACCTGCACTACCCCGTGGGCGCGCATGGATGGGGAGAATTTCGCTGCACGTGCGAAGAAATCCGGACGCCTTGACCGGCGCGGGGCTTGGCCCACCGTGCGTGGTCGCCAAACGAGAGCCGCACGAATTCACCGCCGGGCGCTTCGACTTCGAGCGCGTGCTGGATGCGGTCGGCCCGTGTGTCGAGGCCGAGCGCTCGCGGGGCGAAGACGGCCACCGTGGGGCCACCCTTCAAGCCGATACGGATGGTCGTTGCGCCTGTGGCGCCCTTCTCGGCCCTCACGAATGCCAGTGGATACCAGCCGGTGTGGTACGACAGCGTCGAGCCGTGCTGCACGCAGACCACGCCTGCCAGCGCTCCTTCATGGCTCCGGCTGAAGTGCTCCAGTACCGCACCCCAGCGCGCGCGTTGCACGTCATGAATGCCCATCGGCTGTCGCGCTAATGCAAGCGGAGTGCCCGTCGCGCACCGCATGAAACGCGCCGGTGAGCACGGACACGTGGTCAAGCGTCGCGGCGGCGACGCCCGCGAACAGGGCGGTGGCGCCCAGACGCACGAGCGGCGCCGATTCGAACCCGAAACCGGCGGCCAGTGCCATGACGCCGATCGTCCATCCTGCCAGTCCGAGCACCTGCAGAGAACGGCTGCGCATCGCGTGGGGTGAGGGCGGCGGCACGCGGTAGCCGCTCGACGCGTACGCCCAACACCACGTCACCATCGGCAGGAGGCGGATCTCCATCGCCGCCACCATCTGCGCCAGGAAGCCGACCAGGCCCAACACGCCGTACACCGATGCGGCGCGGAGCGTCTGGGCCGAGAGTGGCACCATCAGCAGGGTCAGCCCCAGCAGGACGGCCGCGAGCAGGGACGCGCCGGCCGCCGCGGCGTGCAGGACAGCGAAATCGACCCTGGGCGCTCCGGCGGGTCTGGGCGCCGGGTGGCGCAGCATCCAGACGACATGCCCGAGGAACACAGCGAGTCCTGCCACGATCATCGCGCCGAAGAGGCGCCCCGCGACGCTGCGGAGCAGCAGCGACGCGAAGAGGCCCAGCACACCGGCCTCGAGGAGGAGGGCACTCGCATACAACGACCGCCCCGACGGCATTCTCGAGGGCAGGACCATCGGGAGCAGCCGGTATCCGACGCCCACCACCATCATTGTCGCCCAGCCGATCGCCGCCAGATGGGCGTGCGCGATCACGTTGGAGAACAGGGGCCCTGGCAGCACATGTGCGACCCGGTCGACGGCGATCAGGACGCCCATCGATGCCGCCAGCCAGAAGTTGACGCATGCCAGGATGATGTGCAGCCGCACGGCGGCCGGGACGGCCGCGCGCCGGATCTCCGCGAGGATTCGCGATGTCATGTAGAGCGCACCGCATGTCACAGTTGCGGCCGCCCATGCCGTCCCGGCGTGCTCCCGGATCCACAGGCTCACCACCATGCCAGCGAGCCCGGCGGTGACGAGTGCATACGCCACGTAATCCATGCCGCGCGCCCGCATCTCCATGCGGAGGGCCAGCGGGCCCACGATGTAGAAGGCGCCGAAGATGGAGCCGGTAATCCATCCCAGCGTGATGAGGTGTACGAGCGCGGCGGTCCACGAGTGGGCGAAGAATCCGACAACCGCGTCGGGCTGGTACGCCGCGAAGGCACAGGCGACGGCGAGCGCGACGTGCGCCGTCGCCAGATAGAGGAGCGGCGCGGCCTGCGAGGGCACCCTCGCCATCGGATCGCGCGTTGCTGCCGACATCAAAGGCCCCCTATGCGGGAGCCACCAGCGGTTCGGGCGCCCGGGCCGGTTCGTACGCGCAGAGCGGGTCCGGCGCCATGACGCTTCGGGTCGCCGCATAGGCCCGCGACCGGGAGCCGCCGCAGATCGCGCGGAAGGCGCAGCGGCCACACTTGCCGATCAGCGCATCCGGGGTTCGGAGGAGCAGGAACAGCTCGTGGTTCCGGTACACGTCGACGAGGCTTTCGGTCCGGACGTTCCCACACGGGACCGGCAGGAAGCCGCTCGGACAGATCGCGCCGACATGATCGATGAAGACGAATCCGTTGCCGTCGGTGACACCGCGGGGGGCCCTGAGTTGCCGGCTCCGCTCGACTGAGGGGCGCCGGAGTCCCTGTGCCTGACGCAGGCGGTCGCGCTGCCACACGACACGCTGATAGTGCGGCGCTTCGGTCGTCTTGATCCCGAAGGGCGACGTCTGCGACAGGTCGTACAGGTAGTCGAGCACCCGCTCACATTCCGTCGTCGTGACCTGCTCCAGGCTGACGCCCCGTCCGGTCTGGATGAGGAAGAACAGCGCCCAGAGCGTGACCGGCAGGCTGGAGACCAGCCGGGCCATCTCGACCAGGTGGGGCAGCGTCATGCGACTGATCGTCGAGTTGATCTGCAGCGGCAGGCCGAGCGCGATCGTCGTCTCGACAATGCGCATCGTCCAGGCGTACGACCCGCGGACGCGCCGAAACGCGTCGTGCGTCTCCGGCGTCGGGCCGTCCAGGCTGATCGCCACGCGGGAGAGCCCGGCGTCCTTCAACTCCGCCAGCCGCGCCGGCGTGGCCGCGGCCGTGCCGCTCGGCGTCAGCGCCACCGTCAACCCTACCCCGGCCGCATGGCGGACGAGCTCGGCCAGATCGGGCCGACGGATCGGATCGCCGCCGGTGAGCACGAAGATCGGCGGTGTCGTGGCGAACGCGCGAACCTGGTCAATCAGCCGCTTGCTCTCGTCAGTCGTGAGCTCGCGGCGGTCGCGATACGGAATGGCGTCGGCCCGGCAGTGCACGCACGACAGGGCGCACGCCCGTGTCACTTCCCAGATGACGACGAACGGCGCCCGGGCGAAATCCGCCACCGCGCCTGGGCCCATGCCCGACAGGATCGCGTGACCCCGCCGCCGGGCCTATGACGGGTGTCATACGCCGGCGTCAGGAGAGGGCGACCGCCTCCAGTGCGGCGCGGTCCGCAAGCAGAAATCCGTCCCGATCGGTGCGGACGAGGCCCTCCTTGCCCCAGCGGCTCATGATCCGGATCGCGGTCTCGATCGTCGTGCCGATCATGTCGGCGAGCTCCTGGCGCGAGAGCGCGAGGGGGATGAAGGTCCCCTCCGGTGTGTGTTGTCCCATGGTGTCGGCGAGCTTCAGGAAGAATCGTGCAAGCCGTGCGTCGATCCGACCGGTGGACAGTTCGGTGAGTCGATTCGTCAACTCGACCAGGCGATGGGTGAGCCCGGTCAGGAGCCCCCGCACCATCGAGGGGTAGGTCTCCAGCAGCGAGAAGAACGCCTGGCGGGGGATCAGGAGGCAGGTCGCGTCTTCGAGGGCGACCGCGCTGGCGGGATACGGCCGCGACTCGTAGACGGCGACGGCGCCGACCGGGTCTCCGGGACCGAAGATCTCCAGGATGAGATCGCTGCCTCGCGCCGTGGTCTTGAACACCTTCACCCGGCCGGACATGACGGTGTACAGGGAGCCCGAGTCGTCTCCTTCATGAAAGAGGTACTCGCTCCGCTCGAACTCGCGCAGGCTCGCCACCGCCGCGAGCCGCTGCCGGTCCTCGCCCGACAGCCGGCGGAACATCGGCGTCCGACGCAGGATGTCATCCACGGAATCGGCCATGGGTCCCATTGTCGCCCAATATGACGGCGGTCATAGGTGTGGATTCGCCGCTCGCGTAGGCTGCGTTCCATGGGGGCAGGCATGAGCGGATCGATTGAAGGGCAGGCCGTCGGACGGATCGTGGCTGCGGACTGGCGAGCCGCCGCCATCTTCGAGCAGTTCGGGATCGACTTCTGCTGCGGAGGCCGCCAATCCGTGGCGGATGCGTGCCGATCGGCCGGGATCGACACCGCGGAGGTCGTCCACGCGCTCGAGGAGCTGCCATCGGACGATGCGGAAGACGACGTGCTGCACTGGCCGATCGATCGCCTCATCGACCACATCGTGCTGACGCACCACGCCTACGTGCGATCGGCGCTGCCGCGCATCGCCGGCTATCTCCGCAAGGTGAGGGACGTCCACGGCGAGCGCCATCCGGAGCTGGCGCAGATCGCGACGGAGTTCGGCACGCTCGGCGGCGATCTGCTCGAACACCTGCTCAAGGAAGAGTACGTGCTGTTTCCGTACGTTCGGGAACTGGCCGGCGAGGGATCGCCGCTCCCGAGTCCGTTCGGCACCGTCGAGAACCCGATCCGGGTGATGGAACGGGAACACGAAGATGCCGGAGTGCATCTCGGCAGAATCCGAAGGCTGACTGCCGCGTATACCGTCCCGGCGGACGCGTGCACGACGTACCGCGTCTGCTTCGAGGAGCTGGCACACTTCGAGCGGGACCTGCAGCGGCACATTCACCTGGAAGAGAACGTCCTGTTCCCGAAAGCGGTGGAGCTCGAAGGCGCACGAACCTGACGTTCGATCTGTTTCGTGACCTCTCGCCTGTCTCGCAGGCGCTGGTGGCCACGATAGGCACATACGTGCTGACGGCGATTGGGACCCTGCCCGTGTTGCTCGTCCGGTCGGTCCCACGCCGTCTGATGGACGCCATGATGGGATTTGCCGCCGGCGTCATGACTGCGGCGGCGGGCGCCATGTTGTACGTGGTGGTCGAGGAGCTCATTCCGGAGACGGTGCGCGCCGGCGCCGTAGACGTCGCGACGCTCGGCTTCATCTCCGGATTCACGGTCATGATGGTGCTCGACAACGCACTCGGATGAGGCAACGCATGCGGATCTTCTACGCTCTGACGGCGGCGTTTCTGCTCCTCTC
>Ga0155950_1005_pt4 | contig 44248 bp, 43 predicted proteins | sample RifCSPlowO2_02_FD_107604 | JGI IMG/M metagenome (GOLD analysis project Ga0155950, IMG submission 107604) | Acidobacteria bacterium RIFCSPLOWO2_02_FULL_67_21
ATCCCGAACGTCAGCGAAGGACGGCGGCAGGATGTGGTCGCGACGCTGGTCGACGCCGTCCGGCGCACGCCGGGCGTACGCCTGCTCGATCACTCCTCCGACCCGGCCCACAACCGATCCGTGCTGACGATGGCGGGCGACGCGCCCGCTCTCAAGGCCGCCGTACTGGCGCTCTTTGGCGCTGCGCTGCCTGCGATCGACCTGCGCACGCACTCCGGCGAGCACCCCCGAATTGGCGCCGTCGACGTCGTCCCTTTCGTGCCGATCGAGGGCGCCACGATGGCCGACTGCGTCGCGCTCGCACGGGAGACGGCCCAGGCCGTGGCACAGCGGTTCCAGGTGCCGATCTACCTGTACGAAGACGCGGCCACGGATCCGGCACGGCGGAATCTCGAGGACATCCGCCGCGGCGAGTTCGAAGGGCTGGCCGGCAAGATGGCCACCGCCGGCTGGACGCCTGATTTCGGGCCCGGCGCGCCGCACCCGAGCGCTGGCGCGTCCGCCATCGGCGCGCGGATGCCGCTCATCGCGTACAACATCAACCTCGCCACCGATCGGCTAGACGTCGCCAAGCAGATCGCCGCTGCGGTGCGCTCCAGCAGCGGCGGGTTCCGGTACGTGAAGGCGATGGGCGTGCGGCTCGAGCATCGCGGAATCGTCCAGGTCTCCATGAACCTGACCAACTACGAGAAGACGCCGATCCTTCGCGTCTTCGAGGCGGTCAAGACCGAAGCGGCGCGCCGCGGCGTCAACGTGCTCGAGAGCGAGATCGTCGGGCTCGTGCCGGCGGCCGCGCTGATCGGCACCGCGCAGCACGTCCTGCAGCTCACGTCGTTTACGCCTGAGCAGATTCTCGAGAATCGACTTCGCGAGACCTCGATTTAGACCGTCGGAGCGATCGAGGACAACCCGGTGCGCAGTCCTATGGATCCAGGTCGACACCCGACCAGGCCGCGACCTGGCACGTACCCAGAAATCGCCACATCGCTACCCCCTCCGCCGAGCAGAAACGGCCACCTGCCGGAGTCGATCGCAGGATTCTTGACCTGTTCCGTGCGGCCCCTCCCCTGCAATGACGATGTAGAATCGGGCCGGGCGGGACCCGCCAGGGAGATTGGCGGCATGGGCAGCCTCGAAGAACGGATCACTGCCGTGGAAGCGCAGACGGACGCGCACACCCGTGCGATTGACGGCTTGCGGCATGACCTTGCCGACTTTCGCGCCGAGGTACGGACGGAGATCGCGGATCTCCGACGCGACATGACGGCCGGCGACGCCGCGCTGCGCGCCGAGGTCGCCGACATCCGACGCGACATGACAGCGGGCGACGCAGCGTTGCGCGTCGAGATCAACGAACTGCGCGCCGAGATGAGCCGCCGGTTCGACATCATGGACCAGAAGTTCCTGTGGCTCGCAGGGACCCAGGTGGCCACGCTGCTCGCGGTGGTCGGCGTCCTTGCCGGCGCATTGTTCCGGTAGACTCCTCCGCGCGCCAGCCGGTCACTTGTCCACTTTTCCACTTACTTTCCACTTTCAACTTTCTCCTTTCTACTTGTAGTATCCGGGGCCATGTCGCTTGCGTGGCTCTCCCTCCTCGCCCTCCTCACGGCCATTGTCGTCAGCTGCGTCTCCCGGCTGAACGTCGGGATCCTCGCGGTCGCCTTCGCGTGGATCGTCGGCGTGTACTTCGGCGGGATGTCGCTCGGCGACGTGGTTGCGGGATTTCCGGTGCAGCTCTTTCTCACGCTGACGGGCGTGACGCTGCTCTTCACCCAGGCACAATTGAACGGCACGCTGGACAAGATTGCGCACCAGGCCGTCCGGGTCTGCCGCGGCAACACCGGCTTCATCCCCGTGTCGTTCTTCCTGCTCGGCAGCGGCATTGCGTCGCTCGGGCCAGGCAACATCTCGACGGCGGCGCTGCTGGCGCCGATGGGCATGGCGGTGGCCGGACGCGCCGGCATCCCTCCGTTTCTGATGGCGCTCATGGTCGGCAACGGCGCCCAGTCGGGCGCGCTGTCGCCGTTTGCGCCGACCGGCATCATCGTGAACGGCCTCATGGACCGCATCGGGCTGGCCGGCCTCGAATGGCGGACCTACTGGACCAACCTGGCGGCGCATGCCGTGCTGGCCTTTGGCGCGTATCTGCTCTTCGGCGGATGGCGGCTCTTTCGCGCGAAGTTCCGGGGCGCGGTCGCGGAGACGACCGAGGCCTTCGTCGTGCAGAACTGGGTGACGCTGGGCGTGATTCTCTGCGTGCTGGCGGCGGTGCTGTTTGCCGACGCCAACATCGGGATGGCGGGCTTCGCCGGCGCCGTGATCCTGGCGGCGACGCGCGTCGCCGATCACGAGCAGGCCGTGCGGCGGATGCCCTGGTATCCGATCGTGATGGTGACCGGCGTCACCATCCTCATCTCGCTCCTCGAGAAGACCGGCGGCCTCGACCTCTTCACCCAGTTTCTGGCCTGGCTGGCCACGCCGGCGACCGCCACCCTCGCGGTTGCGTTCGTCACCGCCGTGATCTCGGTGTACAGCAGCACGTCCGGCGTTGTGCTGCCCGCGTTCCTGCCGACGGTGCCGGGCCTCGTCATGCGGCTCGGCCTCGGGGACCCGGGCGCGATCGCGGCGTCCATGAACGTCGGCGCCCATCTCGTCGACATGTCGCCGCTCTCGACGACCGGTGCCCTGTGCCTGGCGGGCATCACCGATCCGGAGCAGGTGCGGCCCACCTACAACCGGCTGCTCGCGTGGGGGCTTTCGATGACCGTGATCGGCTCGGTGCTGTGCTGGGTGATGTTCTGGGTGCTGGGGCTTTAGGCGATCTCTTCGTCCTCCGGGCGCCGTGACGGCGCGATCCCGAAGCTGCGCATCTTCCGGTACAGATTGCTGCGCTCGATCCCGAGCACGTCGGCGGTCCGCGAGATGTTGCCCTGCTGGGCGGCCAGCGCCCGGAGGATGAAGTCGCGCTCGAAGCGGTCGCGCGCCGCGTGCAGCGGCAGCCCCGTGGCGGCTGCCGGCGCGGGCCCCTGGGCGGCTGCGACCGGGTCCTGCTCCAGAAACGAGAGGTCCCGCGACGAGATCCGATCGCCGGGCACCATGATCATCAGCCGCTCGACGACGTTTCGCAGCTCGCGGACGTTGCCGGGCCAGCCGTACTGCCGCAGCGCAATGACGGCGTCGGCCTCGAACGTCTTCGGCCGACGGCCGTACTCGCGCGCCAGCATCGCCATGAAGTGATCGGCGAGCAGCAGAATGTCCTCCTGCCGATCGCGCAGCGGCGGCACGAAGATCGGCACCACGTTCAGGCGGAAGTAGAGATCCTCGCGGAACCGGCCGGCCCGGATCTCGGCGGTCAGATCCTTGTTGGTGGCCGCGAGGACGCGCGCATCGACCTTGATCCGCGTCGACCCGCCCACCGGCTCCATCACCTGCTCCTGCAGGACCCGGAGCACCTTGGCCTGCGTCTTCAGGCTCATGTCGGCAATCTCGTCGAGGAAGATCGTCCCGCCGTGCGCCAGCTCGAACTTGCCGCGCCGTTCCGCGACCGCGCCGGTAAAGGCGCCCCGCACGTGGCCGAACAGCTCGCTCTCGATGAGCTCCTCGGGAATCGCCGCACAGTTGACCTCGATGAACGGCCCGGCCCGCCGGCGGCTCAGCTGGTGGATGTTACGGGCCACGAGCTCCTTGCCCGTCCCGTTCTCGCCGAAAATGAGCACGCGGCCGTTGGTCGGCGCGGCCATCGTGACCTGCTCGCGCAGCTTCTCCATGGCGTAGCTCTCGCCCACCATGGTGTGCTGCGCATCCACGCGCGCCCGCAGCGCGCGGTTCTCGGCTTCCAGGCTCCGCTGGCGCAGCGCGTTGCGCACGACGAGCACCGTCTTCTCCAGCGACAGCGGCTTCTCGACGAAATCGAACGCGCCCATCTTGATCGCACGGACGGCCGATTCGATGTTGCCGTGGCCGGAGATGATGACGACCTGGGCATCGACCTGGCGCTCGCGCATCCGCGTCAGGGTCGCGAGCCCGTCCATGCCGGGCAGCCAGATGTCGAGCACGACCACGTCGTAGGTCTGCTGGCTGAGACGCTCGAGGCACGCCTCGCCGCTCTCGACCGCATCGACCTCGTACCCCTCGTCTCGCAGCACGCCGCCGAGCGCGCTGCGGACCCCGGGTTCATCGTCAACGATTAAGACGGACGGCATATAGCGTCCACGAGCCACAGAGACACAGAGTCACAGAGGAAATCAATATCGTCTCTGTGTCTCTGTGACTCTGTGGCCTGTTTCATTGGGTTATGCGGGCAACTCCACCGTGAACCGCGTGCCGCGGGGCGTGTTGTCGCCCATCTCGATGCTGCCGCCATGCTCGGCCACGATGCGGCGGACGATGGCGAGGCCGAGGCCGGTGCCGCGCTTCTTGGTGGAGAAATAGGGGAGGAACAGCTTGTCGCGATCGGCGACCGGAATGCCCGGGCCGTCGTCGGCCACCATGATGCGGACCAGCTTCTCGGCGGGCGCATGGCGCGTCTCGATCTCGATGGTCCCCCGCTGCTCCATCGCCTCGACCGCATTGTCGATGAGATTGAGCAGCACGCGGCGGATCTGCTCGGGATCGACCGTCACGCGCGGCAGCCCCTCGGCGAACCGGGTGCGCAGTTCGACCTGCGGAAAGATGCCGCGATACAGGCCCAGCAGATCGCCGATGAGCGCGTGCAGGTCGGTCGGCACCGCGCGGGGCGCCGGCATGCGCGCAAACTGCGAGAACTCGTCGACGAGCCCCTTGAGCGCCTCCACCTCTCCGACGATCGTGCTCGTGCATTCCTCGACCAGCTCGCGCGTCTGGGCCGGCGACGCCGAGAAGTGCCGCCGCAGCCGCTCTGCGCAGAGCTGGATCGGGGTCAGCGGATTCTTGATCTCGTGCGCCAGCCGCCGGGCGACCTCGCGCCAGGCCGCAACCTTCTGCGCCCGGATGAGCGGCGTCATGTCCTCGAAGACGAGAACCAGGCCTTCCGACACGCCGTCCTCGCGGCGAAGCGGCGTCGCCGTCACCGCCACGTGGACCTCCTTCCCGTCCCGCGTGATCGACACGTCCTGCGGGAGTCCGTCCTCGCGGCTCCGCGAGCCCGCATCGAGCAGCAGGAGCAAGGGCTTGAGCTCGGTCGAGCCGAAGACGGCCGCCACCGGCTGTCCCGACACGCTCGCATCGAGCCCCAGCAGCCGCGACGCCGCCGCGTTCAGCGTCCGGATGCGCCCCGCGGTATCCACCGACACCAGCCCGGTCGCAATCCGCTCGAGGATCGTCTCGACATAGCGCCGGCGGGCCTCGACATCCTGGTGCCTGCGCTCGAGCTCGATTGACGAGCGCTCGAGTCGCCGGCGGCTCACTGACAGATCGCCCGCCATGCGGTTGAAGGCCTCGATCAGCGCACCGAACTCGTCGCGGGTCTCGGGCTCCACGCGGTAGTCGAGATGGCCCGCCCCGATCTCGTCGGCCGCGGCGGCCAGCATCTGCACCGGTCTGGTGATGCGCTTGGCGAGGTAGAGGCCCATCCAGCTGGCCGCCACCAGAATCATCAGCGTCAGCGTCAGGAAGAACGAAAGATAGACGCCCGCCAGCGGCTGCTTCAGCACACGCAGCTGCTGATAGTCCTCGTATGCCTGCGTCATCTGGCGCGCGCGCGAGGCGAACGCCCCGGCAATGTATTCGCTGGCGATCACGACGCCCTGGGGCCTGTCGGATGCCGATGAGGGAATCGCCGCCGCGCTCCGGATCAGATCGCCGCCGTCGGGCAGCCGCTCGACGATCGGGTTCGAGAGCCCGCGTCCCTCGCGCGCCTCAACCAGCTGCGCCGCGGCCCGCCGCGCGCCATCGGCCGGGATCGGCGACGCTCCGATCTCGACCACGGGGACGAGCAGCGGACGCTCGGCATTGCCCGCCGTCTCCAGCCGGTAGACGTCCACGTGTGTCACGCGCTCCTGGCGGACGTCGGGCTCGAGGAGCTCCCGGACGGCGGCCGCCGGCGCCGACGCCAGATCCAGGTCGCCCAGCGCGCGCGCGAGACGCTCGGCTTCGGCCGCCACCAGCCGCTGCCGCTCCTGGTAATAGTCGCCGGCGATTGCGTTGGCCGACGACAGGACATCGTCCATCGGGGCGTTGAACCAGCGGTCGACGCTGTTGCGGATGAGCTCGCCGCCCACGAGCAGCACGAGCACGGCCGGGATGAGCGTCATCCCGAGCAGCACGCCCACGAGCTTCGCGCGGAAGTGCGCGAACGGCAGCGCGCGCCGCTTCTCGACCAGGAGCTTGATGATGTTGCGTGCGAGCACGAACCCGAGCGCCAGCAGAATGGTGAGGTTCGTTGCGGAGAGCGCGTAGAGCACGACCTCGGTGAGGAAGTCGGGCGCCAGCGTCGCCGAGCGGCTCGCGAGCCACAGCAGGCTGGCCAGCGCCGCCACCAGCACGCCGATGCCGGCGAGGATCAGCCTGGTGTTGTCGCGAAACGGCGGGCGCCGCCGCGGAGGCGCAGGGCTCCGCCGCGGCCGCGGCGCCACGGGCCTGGGACGGGCGGGCTCCTTGAGCGTGACAGCCATTCCTGCCTACTGCCTACTGCCTACGAACCCCTTGCCCCCTTGCCCCCTCGCCCCCTTATTCCTTGGCATTCAGCAAGTCCTTCAGCTCGGTCATGAACTCGCCGATGTCGCGGAAGTGGCGATACACGGACGCGAACCGCACGTAGGCGACCTTGTCCAGGCGCTTGAGCTCCTCCATCACGACCGTGCCGATCTCCTCGGTGCTCATCTCCTTCTCGGGACGCTCCTGCACCGTGGCTTCGACGCGATCGGCCACCGCCTCGACGGCCGCAACGCTGACGGGACGCTTCTCGCACGCCTTCAGCAGACCGGCAATCAACTTCTGGCGCTCGAAGCGCTCGCGGCTACCGTCCTTCTTGATGACCATGTACGGGATCTCATCGATCCGCTCGTAGCTCGTGAAGCGGCGGCCGCACTCGAGACATTCGCGCCGGCGGCGGATCACTTCGCCCTCCTTGCTCTCGCGCGAATCGACGACCTTGTCGCCCAGATGGCTGCAGTACGGACATTTCATGGATGTCGGGCACCTCCCTGATGCCGTCCGCCGACGATACCCGGCAGTGGCCCCTCCGCCCCTGGCAGCGGCCGCGCCGCCGAATCGGCCGCCATCGCCCGCAGGCCGCTGAAGCTGAGGCCGTCCTGCACCATGAACACGAGCCCGGCCAGCACGACCGGCACATACGACACGGCATGCGTCACGATGGCGGCAGCCACCGCAGGGTCCCCGGCCGCGCCGAAGAACGTCGTCACGCCGATGCGGTACGCCTCGTGGTAGCTGCCCACCGCGCCCGGCGTCGGCACAGCCACGCCGATGACGAGCAGCCCCTGCAGGAGAAAGGTGCCGGTAAAGGGCATCGCGATGCCGAAGGCGACCGTCACGAGCCAGGCTTCAGCCGCAATCATGACCCACAAGGGAAAGGACCACGCCAGCGCCGCCAGCAGCGAACGGGGCTGCCGCACCACCGCGAACCCCTCGCTGAACGTTCTCGCCAGCGATGCCAGCCGATCGGCCATCGCATGCGGCAGCACGCGCGCGGCCGCAAACACCAGCCTGCCGATACGCTCGGGATGCGTGGCCAGCAGCCACATCAGCCCCATCAGCGTGGCGGCGGCGACCCCGGCCAGCCCGGCCGAGATCTCGATCGGCCGGCGCAGCGCCGGCGGAATCGTCGCCGGATCCGCCGTGCCCCAGACGTACAGGGCGAGCAGCGTGAGCACGGCGATCAGGTCAAGCACGCGCTCCATGACGATCGTCGCAAACGTTGCCGACAGCCTCAGCCCTTCCTGCCGGGCCAGCAGGTACGGCCGCAGCAGATCGCCGGCGCGCGCGGGCAGCACGCCGAGCGCGGCAAACCCGATCACCGTGGCCCGGAACGCCGTCCGGAAACGTGTCTGCCCGATCGGATCGAGCAGGTACTGCCACCGCCGCGCCCGGATCGCGTACGTGAGCACGACGGCGACGAATCCGGCCACGAGCAGATCGACGCGAGCGCCCTGGACCTCGGCCCACACGCTCGCGAGATTCGCGTGGCTCAGGAACCAGGCGAACAGCGCAATCGCCAGGACCGACACCAGGACCGTACGCGTGTGCACTCTGAACCGGTACCACAATATATCAGGCCGTCATGGCAGAAGGCCCGGTACTGTTGCGTACGGTTGCGGGGCGGCGGTCGTGCCTGTAAGATCCCTGCTTCCTTCGTCTGATTCGTCGTCTGACGCCGTTCCGGATGCCCTCCCCACCTCTTCTCGAGACACGACTGAACGGGCTCGTCCCCCATCGCCAGGGCAAGGTCCGCGACATCTACGACCTCGGCGACACTCTGCTCCTCATTGCCACCGACCGCATTTCGGCATTCGACTACGTGCTCGGCTCCGGCATCCCCGACAAGGGCCGGGTGCTGACGCAGCTGTCGGCGTTCTGGTTCGACCGTACCCGGCACCTGGTGCCGAACCAGGTGCTCGAGACCGACGTGCGCCGCTTCCCGGCCGAATTCCGCCCTCACGCCGACCTGCTGGCGGGCCGCTCGATGCTGGTGCGGAAGACGAACCCGGTCCCGGTGGAATGCGTGGCCCGGGGGTATCTCTCGGGGTCAGGATGGAAGGATTACGTCGCGACGGGTGCCGTCTGCGGCATCCCGCTGCCCTCAGGGCTGCGCGAGTCGGACCGGCTGCCCGAGCCGATCTTCACGCCGGCGACCAAGGCGACGAGCGGCCACGACATGAATATCAGCGAGTCGGAGGCGGCCCGGCTCATCGGCGGGCCGCTCATCGAGCGGCTTCGCGCGCTGACGCTCGAGCTGTACGGCTTCGGCGCCGCTCACGCGGAGCGCTGCGGCATCCTGCTGGCCGACACGAAATTCGAGTTCGGCCTGACGGGAGACGGCGACATCCTGCTGATCGACGAGGTGATGACGCCCGACTCGTCGCGCTACTGGCCCACAGACCAGTACACCCCGGGCCGCGCGCAGCCGAGCTTCGACAAGCAGTTCGTGCGCGACTATCTCGAGCAGATCAGGTGGAACAAGCAGCCGCCGGTGCCGACGCTCCCCGAGGACGTGGTGCTGCGCACGCGTGAGAAGTACTTCGAGGCGTACCGGCGCCTCGTCGGAAAGGAGCTCGACTGATGCAGCTCCGCGATCAGCTCGAACGGCTCATCGAAGACCTCGTCGCCCGCGGTGTGCGCTACGAGGAGGCCCTCGGAGAATTCGAGAAGCGGTTCATCGCCCACGTGCTCACCCGCGCCGGCGGCAATCTCGGCAAAGCCGCCGAGCTGCTCGGCATGCACCGCAACACACTCAGCCGCAAGATCGCCGAGCACCGGCTCCGCCGCCCGTAATCAGCGCTCTGCCTTCAGCGCCGCGACTTTCTGTTTCAGCGCTTTGACTCGAGCCTTCAGCCGCTCCAGTTCCATATCGCGCGCCGCCGGCACGACCGAACCCCGCTCCTCCTGCCGGTCGACCTCCGGGTTCACCCACGACTGCACGCCGTCGACAAACCGGATCGGGCCGTAAGGCGTCACGGTCACTGACTGGCCCGGGTAATCGTGCAGGCATTCCCATCCGTGGTCGGTGAACAGCTGACGCAGCCCACGAGCGATGTCGGCGCCATGCGTGCCGGCGTGAACGCGCCGCACGTGCGTATTCAAACGGTGGATCGCGGCCGTGAGGACAGGCAGTTCAGCCCCCTGGACGTCGATGTCGATCAGATCGACGACGGGAAATGGAACCAGCAGTTCGGCGAGGGAGATCGCGGGCACCCACAGGGGCCCGCGCGAGCCTTCAGATGGACGCGGCGGCCTGCCCAGCACGGATCTGGCGCGCAACCGGCGCCGCTCGCGGACCGTGGGATACGGCGCATCGGCGCGCTCGGCAATGTACTGCCCGTAGTGCACGGTGGCGTCTCCGGCGTGGAACGGCACGAACCCTGCCTCGATGCCGACCGCTCCCCAGATCAGCTCGTGGTCGTCGGGGCGGAGGTCGTTGTCGATAAAATGGCGCCGCAGCCACGCCGCATGCGTCGGCTCGGCCTCGACCGCCACACAGTGCGCCTCCAGGCCTCTGGCTCGTGCGGCAAGTGCCCCCCGGACCGACCAGCGGCCGTATCCTGCGCCAAGCTCCACCATGACAAACGTGCCGTTGGCCTGCTCCACCGCTTCGAGCAGGTCGAGCCACTCGAAGTACTCCTCGTCGACGTCTGGCGTGGCGGGCGTGTCCTGTTCCTCCGGCGCGCCGCGCACGACGCCTGTGGCGGCCGGTGCCCACTCCGCCGGGGTGATGGCACCCCCGAACTCGATGAAATAGCCGGGCGGCACCAGGCGACGGCGGCTCGGGACCCGGCGGACGGCCGGATGGTGCAGGACGGCGTGGGCCATGGCGCACTGACACTAGCACCGGGGACTAGCATGGGGGCCGCGCGGGCACAGCTTGACGCGTTTGTTCGCAGCCGATACAATTAGCAGTTGCCTTGGCCGAGTGCTAACCAGCCGAGGCACAGTTCACCGGGTAGAGGTGCCCAGCGTCCGGCGGCCGCGCGAGCGGCGGCGGGCGATCAGGATTCAGCGACGGGGCCGCGCCCCGCGTCCAACAGAGCCAGTTTGGAGTCGACGCACATGAAAGTGAGACCGCTACACGACCGCATCATCGTCCAGCGCATTGAAGAAGGTGAACAGAAAGTCGGCGGGATCATCATCCCCGACACGGCCAAGGAAAAGCCGCAGCAGGGAAAGGTCTTCGCCGTCGGCGCCGGCAAGGTGAAAGAAGACGGCACGCGACAGCCGCTCGACGTCAAGGACGGCGACACGATTCTGTTCGGGAAGTACTCGGGGCAGGAAATCAAGATTGATGGTGAGGAGTACCTCATCATGCGCGAGGACGAAGTGCTCGCAGTTCTCGATTCGAAGGGGAAGTAACCATGGCTAAACAGATCATTTACGGCGAAGAGTCGCGGCAGGCGATTCTCCGCGGCGTCAACCAGCTGGCCAATGCCGTCAAGGTCACGCTCGGCCCGAAGGGACGCAACGTTGTCCTGGACAAGAAGTTCGGCTCGCCCACCATCACCAAGGACGGTGTGACGGTGGCCAAGGAGATCGACCTCAAGGACCCGCTCGAGAACATGGGCGCGCAGATGGTCCGGGAGGTCGCCAGCAAGACATCCGACACCGCGGGCGACGGCACGACGACGGCCACGGTGCTCGCGCAGGCGATTTATCGTGAGGGCGCCAGGAACGTCGTCGCCGGCGCCAACCCGATGGAGCTCAAGCGCGGCATCGAGAAGGCGGTCGAGGCCGTCGTCGAAGAGATCAAGAAGATGGCGCGGCCGGTCTCAGGCAACATGGTGGCCCAGGTCGGGATGATCTCCGCGAACAGCGACCAGACCATCGGCACGATCATCGCCCAGGCGATGGACAAGGTCGGCAAGGACGGCGTGATCACGGTCGAAGAGGCCAAGACGCTCGAGACGTCGCTGGACGTGGTCGAAGGCATGCAGTTCGACCGCGGGTATCTCTCGCCGTACTTCGTGACCGATGCGGAGCGGATGGAGGTCGTGCTCGAGAACCCGGTGATCCTCATCCACGAGAAGAAGATCAGCTCGATGAAGGATCTGCTGCCGGTGCTGGAGCAGGTCGCCCGCCTGGGCCAGCCGCTCCTCATCATTGCGGAGGACGTCGAGGGCGAGGCGCTCGCCACGCTCGTGGTCAACAAGCTGCGCGGGACGCTGCACGCCGCCGCGGTCAAGGCGCCCGGCTTCGGCGACCGCCGCAAGGCCATGCTCGAGGACATCGCCATCCTGACGGCCGGCAAGGCGATCACCGAAGACCTCGGGATCAAGCTTGAGGGCATCAAGGTCGAGGACCTGGGCAAGGCGAAGAAGATCACGATCGACAAGGACAACACCACCATCATCGAGGGCGCCGGCACCAAGGCGGCCATCGACGGCCGCGTCAAGCAGCTCCGGGTGCAGATCGAGGACACGACCTCCGACTACGACCGCGAGAAGCTGCAGGAGCGGCTGGCGAAGCTCGTCGGCGGCGTCGCCGTGATCAAGGTTGGCGCGGCCACCGAGACGGAGATGAAGGAAAAGAAGGCGCGGGTCGAGGACGCGATGCACGCGACCAAGGCGGCGGTCGAGGAGGGCATCGTGCCGGGCGGCGGCGTGGCGCTGCTGCGCGCCGCCACGGCACTCGAGAAGCTGAAGCTCGAGGGCGACCAGGCCGTCGGCCTGCAGATCATCCGCCGGGCGCTCGAAGAGCCGATGCGGCACATCGCGACCAACGCGGGCGCTGAAGGTTCCATCATCGTGGCGAAGGTCAAGGAGCTGAAGCAGGACGAAGGCTTCAACGCCGCGACCGAAGTCTACGAGGACCTCGTCAAGGCGGGCGTCATCGACCCGGCAAAGGTCGTGCGCAGCGCGCTGCAGAACGCCTCGTCGATTGCTTCGCTCCTCCTGACGACCGAAGCGCTGGTGTCGGAGATCCCCGAGGACAAGAAGGACGGGCCGTCGATGCCGTCCGGTGGCGGCATGGGCGGGATGTACTAAGGCTCAAGGCCCAAGCGCCCTAAATTAAGGCTCGACAAGGGCGGATCCGCAGTGCGCGGACCCGCCCTATTTTTCCGTGTGTGGGGCGGGTCCCGCCGCGAGTCTCGATCGCGGCCCTTCTCCTGACGTGGGGCGAGGCCGCCTCGAGTTTCGATTGCATCGAGCGGCGGACCCGCCGACCCGTCACTCCCCCAGAACCTGTACGACGAGGTCCCTTCGGCGCGGGCGGGTGTCGAACTCGATCAGCACGACCTGCTGCCAGGTGCCGAGCGTCAGCACCCCGTCGATGATCGGGACGGTGATCGAGGGGCCGAGCAGCGCGGCGCGGACGTGGCTCGATCCGTTGTCGTCGCCCCAGCGCAGATGGTGAGCGTATTGCCCGTCGCGGGGCGCCAGCGCCTCGAAGACCCGGTTCAAGTCCGCCACGGCGCCAGGCTCGAACTCGATCGTGGTCACGCCGGCCGTGGAGCCGACGACGAATACCGTTGCCATGCCCGACCGAATCCCGGACGCCGCGACTGCTGCCGCAACCTGATCGGTCACGTCCCGCGTATCGCCCTGCCCTTTCGTGGAGACTTCGACCTTCTGCGTCGCAACCATGGCGCGCAGCATAACGCGGTATTCGCGGTCGTACGTAGTGCCGGGCTTCAGCCCGGCCGATGACCCGCTGGTGCAGTACGTAGTGTCCGGCTTTAGTCAGATTAGCCGGACTTGGCGCGTCCACGCGTACGCGCGCGGCGAGCCGGCTCGCGTCGCGGCGCAGGCGCGGCGGCACTCAGGCCCGGCTGAAGCCGGGCACTACGTACAAAGCGGCGGGTGTCATTGGTCAGGCTGAAGCCGGGCACTACGTACGTACGGCGGCTACCGCAGCGTGAAGGTGAGTTCGATCGTGACGAGGACGGCCACCGGCTCGCCGAAGCGCGTCCCGGGGGCGAAGCGCCACTGCTTGGCCGCCTTCACCGCCTCCTGGTCGAGCCCGAAGGTCGGGTCCAGCGACTTGACGATATCGACGCGCCCGACGCTGCCATCGGGAAGCACCACACACTCGAGGAGCACCGTCCCCTGCACCTTCGCGCGCATGGCGTCGGCCGTGTACTGCGGCTTGACCTCCCGGACCACGCGCGGGTTGATGATCCCGCTGCCCGGACGATACACGCCGCCGCCGGTGCCGCCGCCGGACCCCTGGCCCAGGCCCGAGCCTATGCCAGCCCCCGCGCCCGTGCCGCGTCCGGACCCGGTCGACAACGAATCCGGGGCCGTGGATTCAATCACGCCAATCGTCGTTTCCGTGGCCGCCGCCAGCGTTTGCGCGGGGATGCTCAGCTGCTCGAGCGGCTGCTCCTCGGGCGTGGGCTCGGGCACGGGCTCCGGTTCGGGCGCCGCCGGCACGCTGACCTTTTCGCGACCGGGCAGCTCGGCCGGCTTCGGCGGCTCGGGCCGCTCGTTGCCGCCGCCGCCACCGCCGCCAGGTCCGGGTTCGGCAAGCCAGACCAGCTGCCGCCAGAATTGATCGGGGAGGACCGCCTCACGCACGCGGTCGGGCACGATCCAGAGGATCGCCGCCCAGAAGCCGATGAGCAGCGCATGGCCGAGAATCGAGGCCCCGACGGCCCCCCCCAGCCGCTTACGCGGCATCTCGAACATGAAACGCACTTCGGCCGGACGGCTCTCATCGGGCCGCAGCGAGAGGTGCTCCGAGAACACCGGCGGGGCCGCGTGCGTGGGCTGGGGCGACATCAGGTCAGAAACCGACGCGTCGTAATCCGGTCGACTGACGGTACAGATTCATTCTCCCCACAGAAGCTCGGCGTCGCAACTGCAAATCCGATACCTCAGCAGGCCTGCCTCATTCCGGCCAGGTCCCTACCGCAACCTGACGCCCGCCCGACCGCCCCAGGACATCCCGGGCGCGGTCGACGGCATCCGGCTGAACGTGAGCGCCTACGAGAAACGCCCCGGCCCGAATCTGTGACTCCCAGGACTCGGCGGCGTCTCGCGCCAGGCCTGCGCCTTCGAGTATCCGGGCGATGCCGCCGGCGAGGTGCCCCGCCGCTTCGCCGAGGTCCGCGGCCAGCGGGCCGTCGGCCACGATCGGCCCGATGCCAGGCATCACCAGCGCGATCGCCGCCAGCAGGTGCCCGCCCAGCTCGCCGAGCCGCGACGCCCGCTCCGAATCCTCCAGCTCCGACCCCGGAGACGCGCCGGCGGCGCGTGCGACCACGCCCTCCTCGTCGTGCGAGCGCGCCACGATCGACACGCGCTCGCGGGCGACGCCCATACTGCGAAGACCTCGTGCCGCAGCCGCCGCGGCGGTGGCATCGTCAAACAGCGCAAGAACGACGGGATGCGACATAGGGGGCTACTCTACAGAATGCCCAATGCTCAATGCAAAATGCCCAATGCACAAGAGTGCCGCTTGGTCATTAGGCATTCGGCATTGAGCGTTAGGCATTACCTCGTCATATACCCATCCCGCGCCCGCACGCGGAAGCCGGGTTTCTTGAGTACCACGCGGATGGACCGCCACTCCGGCCCGCCGGCTTCAGCCGGATCGACCGGGCTGTAGCCGAGCAGGTACTGATACCGCAGTTCGCGCGCGATCTCGGCCAGCGTCTTGTCGAGCTCCCGGACGTCGCGCAGCACGAACGAGCGGCCGCCGGTGAGCACGGCGAGCTCGGCCAGCAGCGGGGGCCGTGTCTTCCCGAACGCAATCGGATAGATCAGCGCCTGGCTGCGCCGGGCGCGCTCCACGACCTGCGCGGCGGTGGCGCGGCTGTAGCGGTCGACGCCGTCGGAGAAGACGATGAGCGCCTGGCGCCCCGGCTCGGGCTCGAGGCGGTCGAGCGAGGCGATCACCGCGTCATGCAGCGCCGTCGTGCTCCACGGGTCGAGTGCCCCGACAGCGCGAATCTGATTGAAGCGATCCATGGTCAGCGGCGCGATCACGTCCGCATCGCTACTGATGGCGACCACCATCGAGCGATCGTCGGGCCTCAGCGCCTTGAGGAACGTCTGGGATGCCTGCTTCGCGAGCCGAAGCGGCTCGCCCGCCATGCTCCAGCTGCGGTCGACGCCGAGGGCCACGGTCAGCGGAAACTCCCCCGCCACGAACGCCGACACGTCCTGCCGCGCGTTGTTCTCGTATACCTCGAAGTCCGTCCGCTGAAGTCCGGTCACAGGCTCGCCCTTCGCGTCGGTGACCGTCGCATACACCTCGACGAGCTCGACCCCGGACGAGAATTGCGCAGCGTCCGGCGAATCCTGGGCGGCCAGGACCGCCCCGGTCGCGGCAAGCGACGCGGCAATTGCGAGGAGTCTCGTCATGGTTGCGAAAAAGGCCGAGTTCCCCCGGGTGAATTCAAGATCCGTTCCGGATCGACCCTCATGGTACAATCCGAGTTCGAGCACCCTCACATCGTCACGTACTGGCTGTACCCGGTAACTCGTAACCTCAAACGGTGACACATGGGCCGTATCGGCATTCCGGAACTTCTGATCATCCTGGCCATCATCATCCTGATCTTCGGCGCCAGCCGGCTGCCTGAGATCGGCCGGGGCATCGGCAAGGGCATCCGGAACTTCAGAGACTCGATCAAAGAAGGCCCCGAGAAGTCGTAGCGCCGTGCCTGCCCGCCGTAGCGTTGCGAAGGCGGGTCAGCGGCCGCGCCGCCTGCCGCCCCGTTTTCCTGCGGCGCGCTCGCGGCGGCCGGGGTGCTGCGCCCGCCGCTCCTGCTTCGGCCGCACTTTGCTTCTCACCGGCCCTCTGGGCCGCTCCTCCCGGCGCATCTCCTCGAGAATCTCCACCAGACCCAGGTCGACCTGCCGCCGTTCCATGTCGACCTTGACGACCTGCACGAGCACCTTGTCTCCCAGCCGGTAGACCCGTCGCGTGTTCTCGCCCCGCAGCAGGTGCTGCTGCTCCACGAACCGGTAGTAGTCGTCCGCCATGCTGGAGATGTGGACGAGCCCCTCGACGAAGTGCTCGATCAGCTCCACGAACAGCCCGTACGGCGCCACGCCCGTGACATAGCCGTGGAACTCGTCGCCGACCTTGTCGGCCATGAAGCGCACCTTCTTCCACTGCAGCAGCTCGCGCTCCGCTTCATCCGCGCGCCGCTCCATCTCCGAGGTGTGCCGCGCGACGTCCGGCAGCTCCTCGTCGAGCTCCTGGCGCCGCTCGTCGGTGATGCCTCCGTGCCGCAGCTCGCGCAGCATGCGGTGCACCACGAGGTCGGGATACCGCCGGATTGGCGACGTGAAGTGCGTGTAGTGCTCCGCCGCCAGGCCGAAGTGGCCGAGCGGCGCGGCGTCATAGCGGGCCTTCTGCATCGTGCGAAGCATGAGCGCGGCAATCGGGCGCTCGACGGGTGTCCCGCGAATCCGGTCGATCAGCTTCTGGAAGTGCTTCGGCCGGACGGCATGCCCCTCGGCGGTCAGGCTGTAGCCGAGCGTGGTGATGAAGGCCTCGAAGTCCTCCACCTTCTTCGCATCGGGCGGCTCATGGACGCGGTGCAGCGCCGGCGTCCCGTTCGTCACCAGATGGCGCGCGACCGTCTCGTTGGCGAGCAGCATGAACTCCTCGATGATCCGGTGCGCCACGTTCCGCTCGGACGGGATGATCGCCTCGATCTCGCCCAGCTCTGAGAGCACCACTTCCGTCTCAGGCAGATCGAAGTCGACCGATCCGCGCCGCCGCCGCCTCGCATGCAGAATCTCGAACAGCTCGTGCATCGTCTCGAAGATCGGCACGAGCTCGATGTGCCTGGCCATCGTGTCGGAGTCGCGATCGGTCAGCATCGCGTTGACGTCCGTGTACGTCATGCGCGCGGCGCTGTTGATCACGCCGTCGTGCATCTCGTACCGCACGACGCCGCCCCGGCGATCGACTTCCATGAGGCACGACTGCACCAGCCGATCGACCCTGGGATTCAGGCTGCACAGGCCGGTGGCGAGCTCGGCGGGGAACATGTGCACGGCGCGCTCCGGAAAGTACACGGACGTGGCGCGCTCGTACGCCTCTTCGTCGAGCACGCTCCCCTCGCGCACGTAGTGCGAGACGTCGGCGATGTGCACGCCCAGCCAGTAATGGCCGTTCGGCAGCCGCTCGATCGTGATCGCATCGTCGAAATCGCGTGCGTGCTCGCCGTCGATCGTGACCGTCGTGCGCGTTCGGAAGTCGGTGCGGCCGCGCAGGTCGCGCTCCCTGACCTCGGCGCCGATGCGGCGGGCCTCGGCCACCGCCTCCTCGGAATGCTCGTCCGGAATCTGGTGTTTGCGGATGATGATCTGCGTGTCGACGCCGGGCTCGTCGATGCGTCCCAGCACTTCGACGACGCGCCCCGCCGGGCCCCGCGTGGCGGTCGGCCACCGCGTGATCTCGACGAGCACCATGGCGCCTGGCTCCGCTGCGCTCCGCTCGCCCGCCGGGACCTGGATGTCGGTGAGGACCCGCCGGTCGAACGGGACCACGTAGCCGGGCCCCTGCGCATCGATCTCGAAGCGTCCGACGACGGTCTCCTGGCTGCGCTGCAGGATCCGGATGATGCGTCCCTCGGGCCCGCGGCCCGACCGCGACTCCACGCGTGCGATCACGCGGTCCCCGTGCATCGCCTCCTTCAGGTTCGCGGCCGCGATGTACACGTCCTGGCCGTCGGGCCCGGCATGTTCGGCCACCACGAACCCGAAACCGCCCGGGTTGGTCTGCAGCCGCCCGACCACCACGTCCATCTTCTCGGCAAGCCCGAACCGGTTGCCGCGAATCTGCAGCAGCGCGCCGTCGGTGACGAGCGTCTTCAGCTGTCGTGTAAAGGCGGCCCGTTCCTCACGCGGAATCCGAAGCAGCTGCACCAGCTCCCGCGCGGTGGCGGGATGATGCACTTTGTCGCGAATGAGATCGAGCAATTCGTTTTGAGAAGTCATCACACTACCAACTACCGACTACCAACTACCGACGAGTATGACCTGCAGGTCGCCGACATTCGTGCCGGTCGGCCCGGTACGGATCAGATCCTCGAGCCGCTCGAAGAAGAGATAGCTGTTGTGCTCGGCGAGGTACCGCTCAGGCGGCCCGATGCCGGCGGCAGCAGCGCGGGCCAGCGTGGTGCTGTCGACGATCGCGCCGGCCGCATCGGTGGGGCCGTCGATCCCATCCGTGCCCACGCTGGCCGCGGCGGCCGGCACGCCGAGGGCCTCAAGCCCGCGAGCCAGCGCAAGCGCGCACTCCTGGTTCCGCCCGCCCTTGCCGGTCCCGGTGGTTCGCACGGTCGTCTCACCGGCTGAAAGGATGCACAGCGGAACGACGGGTCCGCGGTTCGATGGATCATCGCCAAACCGCGGGACCCGCCCCACGTACTGAAGGAGGCGCCGGGCGGCCTCGCGCGCCTCGCCCGTGATCGGCTCGTCGACGAGGTGCACCGCGTAGCCGCGCGCGGCCGCGGCGGCGCCCGCCGCGCCGAGGGCGGTGCGTGCGCTTCCGATCACGCGCGCGGCCACACGCCCCAGTCGCGGGTCGCCCGGTTTGGGCGTCTCTTCAAGCTCGCCCGCGGCGCCACGCGCCAGCCGCCGGACGACCGCGTCGGGATATGCCGCACGTCCGCCGTACCGATCGAGCGCAGCCAGCGCCTCGCCAAATGTCGTGGGATCGGGCACGGCCGGCCCCGACCCGATCGCCGACAGGTCGTTACCGACGACATCTGAGAGCGCCAGCGTCAGGGTTGCCCCCGGGGACGCCGCCGCGAGCCAGCCCCCCTTGATCGCCGAGAGGTGCTTCCGGACCGTGTTGAGATCGTGAATCTCGGCGCCGAGCGACAGCAGGTGCTGCGACGTCCGCTGCTTGTCGGCGAGCGTCAGCCCGTCGGCCGGAAGTGCCACGATCGAGGACGCGCCGCCGGAGAGCAGGAGCACGAGCAGATCGCCATCCGCGCCGGCGCGGGCCACGTCGAGCAGACGCTGTGCGGCACGCATGCTCCGCCCGTCAGGCACGGGGTGCGCGGTGGTGTGCCACTCCACCCCCGGCAGCGGCGCGGCAGGCGGGTCGGCCGACACGCCAACCGCGCGGCGGACGGAGACGGCCGATCCCTCCAGAAACGCCCGGAGCATCGGCGCCGCCGCCTTGCCGGCGGCCACGACGTCAACCGCAGCCGCCGTCCGTAGCGCCGCGTTCACGTCGGGCGCGGCGAGCGCCCGACGCGCGAGCACACCGGCATCGACAGCGTCCAGCGCCGTACGCACGAGGGCGGCGAGATCTTCGCGGAGCGTATTGAGGGAACGTGTCAGTGAATCTGTCGAGGGTCGGACCAGGCGGAAAGGCGGGCAACCGTGTCGAACTGGCGGAGGAGATGGCTGACCACCTTATCCGCCTCCGGGGTGGCGCACAGTCGATCGATCTGCGCCATCACCCTCGTCAGCGCCCTTTCCATCTCGGTGATCGTGCGCTCCGAATAGTACTCGCGCTGCGCATCGAGGCAGCGCTGGCACTTGATGAACTCTTCGCGATAGAAATTGGAAAGGGAATGCAGCACCGGTTCAGGCTGTGGACGAGAGTCGGTCAGGAAACGCGCGACCCGGTTCCGTGGCACCGCCATGATGTAGTTTCCTCAAGTCTAGCGAGCGCCCGCAGGGCTGTCAAACAGCCCCCGGGGACCTACACGGCATGCCTCGAGGCCGCAAACCCGCCGGCGCCGCCGACGACCATGCCTCCGGCGACCAGCGCCGTGCTCAGCTGAACCGGGAGAAACTGCAGCGACCGGTCTTCGAGCATCATCGCCAGGCCGGCTCCCCACCAGAGATTGACGGCCGCAAAGCCCAGCCACAGCGCCCCGAGGGCCATCAGCGCCCCACAGCCCCCCTGCAGCACGCCTTCGGCGACGAACGGCCCCCGGATGAAGGCGATCGGCGACCCCACGAGCTGCATGATCTCCAGCTCGTCGCGCCGCGCGTTCAGCCCCAGGCGGACGACGCTCGCGACGGTGACGGCCGCCGCCAGCGCGAGCACCAGCGACAGCGCCAGGCCGGCCCCCCGGACGGCCGCCAGGCCCGACGAGAGCCGCGCGAGCCACTCACGGTCGTACCGGACGTCGGCGACGCCGGGCAGCGCCGCCACGCGCTGCACCAGCGCGATCGCCCGTCCGTCGGCTTCCGCCTCGGGGCGGACGCGCACCTCGAGCGAGGCCGGAAACGGATTGTCCTCGAACCCCTCGGCCAGCGACGCCAGCTCGGTGAACTCGCGACGGAAGCGCGCCAGCGCCTCCCCCTTCGAGACGTACTGGCGCTGCTCCATCACGCCGCTCCGATCGATCGTCGCCTCGATCTCGCCGCGCTGCTCCGACGAGGCATCGTCGCGAAGGAACACGGAGAACTCGGCGGCCGACGACCACTCGGCCAGGAGGCGCTCGACGTTCCAGGTGACCAGCAGCAGGATCCCGAGCGCGATCATCGCCAGCGTGATGGCGAGGATCGCAAACGCGCCGGATCCGCGGCTGCGCCAGAGACTCGCCCACCCCTCGCGCAGCGCGTAGTCGAGCGCTCTCATGCCACCTCCACGACGCGCCCCTGATCGAGCGTGATCGTGCGCCGCCCGACCAGCCGGATCAGCTCGCGGTCGTGCGTCGCGACGAGCACCGTGGTGCCGCCGGAGTTGATCTCGCGCAGCAGGTTCATGATTTCAAGGGACAGATCGGGGTCGAGGTTGCCCGTCGGCTCGTCGGCGAGCAGCAGCACCGGCTCGCTGGCGACCGCCCGCGCGATCGCGACGCGCTGCTGCTCGCCGCCGGACAGGTCGTGCGGATACGCGCTCATCCGGTGCTGCAGGCCGACCCACTTGAGCACCTGGAACGCCTTGCGCCGCTGCTGCGCCACTGGCACGCCGAGCACCTCCGGCACGAAGGAGATGTTCTGGAGCACCGTCCGGTTCGGGATCAGCTTGAAATCCTGAAAGACGAAGCCGATACCGCGCCGGTACTCCTGGATCTCGCGGCGCGACAGCTTCGACAGATCGTGCCCGTTGACGACAATGTCGCCTTCGCTGGGCCGCTCCTGGAGCAGCAGAAGACGGAGGAAGGTGGATTTGCCGGCGCCGCTCGGGCCGGTCAGGAACACGAACTCGCCCTTGGCAACCGTGATCGTCAAGTCGCGCAGGGCGTGCAAGCCCCGGCTGTATAACTTCGAGAGATGATGCGTCTCGATCACGCTGCCTGTGCACCCGGGCGACGCTGTCGGTGGATACCTCAGTATACCCGGGTCGCCGCCGGGTAGCTAGGTCGCCAACTCGTCTTTGAGCACCTGATTGACGAGCTTCGGGTTGGCTTTGCCGCCGCTGCTCTTCATCACCTGACCGACGAGGAACCCGAAGGTCTGCATCCGGCCGGCGCGGTACTGCGCGACGGCGTCCGCGTTGGCCGCCATCACGCTGCGGACGATCGCGCGAAGCGCCGATTCGTCGTCGATCTGCGCCAGCCCTTCGGCGGCCACGATCTCATCGGCCGATCGGCCCGAGTCGTACATCGTCGCGAAGACGTCCTTGGCGATGGAGCTGCTGAGCGTCCCCTTCTCCACGAGCCGGATCAACCCCCCCAGGGCCGCCGGGGAGAGCGGCACGTCGCCGATCGCCACGCCGCGCTCCTTGAGCGTGCGGAGCAGCTCACCCATCACCCAGTTGCTGGCCGCCTTCGGGCTGCCGGCCGCCGCCGCCGTCTGCTCGAAATAGTCGGCGAGCGCGGCCGACTGGGTCAGGACGCCGGCGTCATACTCCGGCAGGCCGTACGCGGCCACAAACCGCCGGCGCCGCGCCTCCGGCAGCTCCGGCATCGTCCGGCGTACGGCCTCGATGCGCGCCTCGTCCACGACGACGGGCGGCAGGTCGGGCTCGGGGAAGTACCGGTAGTCGTGCGCCTCTTCCTTCGACCGCATCGAATACGTGCGTCCGGCGGACGAATCCCAGAGCCTCGTTTCCTGAAGCACGCGGCCGCCGCCCTCCAGGACGTCAATCTGCCGGTCGATCTCGTACTCCAGCGCCTTCTGGACATAGCGAAACGAGTTGACGTTCTTGACTTCAGCTTTCACGCCGAACGCGGATTGCCCCGTGGGACGGACCGACACGTTGGCGTCGCACCGGAGGCTGCCCTCCTCCATGTTCCCGTCGTTGACGCCGATCCAGACGAGGATGTCGCGGAGCCGCTCGAAGAACTCCGCCGCCTCCGCGGCCGACCGCATGTCGGGCTCGGTCACGATCTCGATGAGCGGCACCCCGCTGCGGTTGTAGTCGACGTAGGTGCGACGATCCGAGTCGGGAAAGCCTTCATGCAGCGACTTGCCCGCGTCCTCTTCGAGGTGAATGCGCGTCAGGCCGACCCGCTTCCTGCCTCCTGCAGCAATCTCGAGGGAGCCGCCGAGCGCGAGCGGCCGTTCGTACTGGGAGATCTGGTAGCCCTTGGGCAGGTCCGGGTAGAAGTAGTTCTTCCTCGCGAAGATCGACTCCCGCTGAATGCCGCAGCCAACGGCCAGCGCCGCCTTCACCGCGTAATCAACGGCTCGCCGGTTGAGCACCGGGAGCGCGCCCGGCAGCCCGAGGCAGACGGGACAGACCTGCGAGTTGGGCGGAGCGCCGAACGCGGTGCTGCAGCCGCAGAAGATCTTGGTGTGGGTTCGGAGCTGTGCGTGGATCTCGAGGCCGATGACGGGCTCGTATTTCATACAAATCCCAAGACCCAAATCTTGCACCAGTTGCACCTTTGGGATCTGGGGTTGGGGTGTTGGGATTTTCGCCGCTAGGCCCTGGGGCCTGCGTCCCTGATCGCCGGGGCCACGTCCGCCTCGAACTGCCTGAAGTTCTCGACGAACATCCGGGCAAGCGTCGCCGCCTGCGCATCGTAGGCCTGACGGTCCGCCCAGGTCGTCCGAGTGTCGAGCACGCCCGCGGGCACGTCGGGGCACTCGGCCGGGACGTCGACGTTGAAGATCGGATGCGGCTGGTAGCGCACGCCGTCGAGCCTGCCCGCCAGTGCCGCGGCAATCATCGCGCGGGTGTGCGCAATCTTCATGCGCGAGCCGACGCCGTACGGCCCGCCCGTCCAGCCGGTATTCACCAGCCAGACCCTGGCGTCGTGCCGGGCGATCTTCTCGCCGAGCATGCGGGCATACACATTCGGGCTCAGCGGCAGGAACGGCGCGCCGAAACAGGTGCTGAACACGGCCTTCGGCTCCGTCACGCCCTTCTCCGTTCCGGCGACCCGCGCCGTGTAGCCGGACAGGAAGTGATACATGGCCCGATCAGGGGTCAGCCGGGCAATCGGCGGCAGCACGCCGTAGGCGTCTGCCGTGAGCATCACGATGTTGTGGGGATGCCCCGCCTGACCCGACGGAATGGCGTTGTCGATGAAGGACAGCGGATAGGAGCCCCGCGTGTTCTCCGTCAGCGACGCGTCGTCGAGATCGAGCGCGCGGCTGCCCGGGTCCATGACGACATTCTCCAGAATCGTGCCGAAGCGGCGCGTCGTCGCATAGATCAGGGGCTCGGCTTCCTCCGACAGCTTGATGACCTTGGCATAGCAGCCGCCCTCGAAGTTGAAGACGCCGCGATCGCTCCACCCGTGCTCGTCGTCGCCGAGCAGGCGGCGCGCCGGGTCGCTCGAGAGCGTTGTCTTGCCGGTGCCGGACAGCCCGAAGAAGAGCGCGCTGGCGCCGTCATCGCCGACGTTGGCCGAGCAGTGCATCGGCAGCACGCCCTTGAGCGGAAGGATGTAGTTGAGAATCGTGAAGATCGACTTCTTGATCTCGCCGGCGTAGCTCGTCCCGCCGATCAGCACGAGCTGCCTGGCGAAGTGGACGTAGATGAAGCAGTCCGAGCGCGATCCGTGCTTCGCGGGATCCGCCTTGAAGCCGGGCGCGCCGATCACGGTGAACCCGGGCACATGGGCGGCGCGCCGGGCCGGGTCGTTCTCCGGGATGAACATGTTCCGGGCGAACAGGTTGTGCCACGCATACTCGTTGACGACCCGGATGGGCAGCCGGTACACGGGATCGGCGCCCGCCCAGGCGTCGAGAATGTACAGCTCCTTGTCCTGGAGGTACTTCACCAGATCGCGGTGCAGCGCGTCGAAGGCGGCCTCGTCGATCGGCCGGTTGATGTCGCCCCAGTGAACGTGCGCGTCGCTCGAGGACTCGCGGACGATGAACTTGTCGTTGGGAGAGCGCCCCGTGTGCTGGCCGGTGCGGCAGACGAGCGGACCCTCGGCGGCGAGCTGCCCCTCCCGGCGCTGCACGGCGGCCTCGTACAGGGCCGCAGGGCTGAGGTTCCAATGAACGGGGCCGGACCGGAGGATGCCGACGGCTTCAAGACCGCGCGCGCGCTCGACTTCAAGGGCCATGAGGGGATTCGCATGGTACCGGCCGGGTCCGATGCAAGTCAATCGTCTCGGAGCGAGGGGCTGAAGTATAGTAATGGGGCGGTAAACACGGCTCTACCGCCGCCGTATTCATGTCCAGAACGACGTCGCGACGGACGACTTCCCCGGCGGCGGCGGCCGCCGCCGCGCTCCCGCCGGCGCCTCTTTCGCGCGAGTCGCAGCTTGCGGCCGAGACCAAGGCGCTCGTGGTCGCCGGCAAGCGCGACGCGGCGCGGGAGCGATTCGGCGACCTGGTGACGGGCCTGCAGCGCCGCGCCGCCCGGATCGCCTATCAGTACCTTCGCGACGTGCACGACGCCGACGAGGCCGTGCAGGATGCGTTCGTCAAGGTCTTCACGCATATCACGACGTACCGCGAAGACCTGCCGTTCGAAGTCTGGTTCACGCGGATTCTCGTGAACGGCTGCCTCGACGTGCAGAAGGCCCGGTCGCGGCGGCTGCGGTGGATTGTCCCGGCGCCGGCATCCGGCGATGCGCTCCCGCGCGAGCCGGCGACACCGGCCCCGTCGCCGGAAGAGCGGCTCCTCGCGAGCGAATGCGGCCGCCGCATTTCGGCGGCGATCCAGCAGTTGCCCGAGCGGCAGCGCGCGGTGTTCACGCTCTGCCAGATCAGCGAGCAGAGCACCAGTGAGGTGAGCAAGATGCTCGGCGTGAGCGAGGCCACTGTGCGCGTCCATCTGTTTCGCGCCGTCCGGCGGCTGCGGCGCCTGCTGGAGCACGAACCGTCATGACGGCCCGGCACCTGTCCGACGATCGGCTCGTCGAGATCTGCCTCGACGGCGCGCATGCCGCGGATCGGCACCTTGCCGGCTGCGCCGCGTGTGAAGCCCGCCGCGCCCGCATCGCGCGCCTGCTGACGGAAACCTCCGCCGTGGCGACTGCCGAGGCCGACCGCGCGTTCGGGGACGAGCGGCTGGCGCGGCAGCGTGCGCGCATCCTGCAGCGGCTCGAGCACGAAGGGCGGCCCGGGCGCCTCATCACCTTCCCCGCCAGCCAGGCTCCCGTGCCGGCCCTGCGCAGCCGTCCGCGCACGCGATGGATTGCCGTGGCTGCGAGCGCCGGGCTCGTCATTGGCCTGCTCGCCGGCCAGGTGTCACAGCAGTTCCGGGGCGGCGCCTGGATGCCGGCGGCCGCGAGTCTCGAGCCGGACGCCCCGGCCCTCCAGGCGGTGTCGATGACGCTCTCGGAGGAGGAACTGCTCGGACAGCTCGAGCTGGTCACCGAAGGCACGACCGGCTCGGCCCTGCGGCCGCTCGACGACCTCACCCCGCGCGTCTGGGAGGTAGCGGCGCAGTAGTGCCCCCGCTGATCTTCCGCAAGGGCCTCGACATGAAGCACGAGGTCGCAGGGGTGCTCGCCGCGAGCTATCACAGCGATCTCATCGACGCGATCAAGAACGCGGACTTTGAGTACTCGTCGGGCCGCCTCACCATCCATCTCGCCCGGGAGTTCGGGTTCTGCTACGGCGTCGACCGCGCCGTCGACTACGCCTACCAGACGCGCCGCCGCTTCCCCGACCGCCGCGTCTATCTCACGGGCGAAATCATCCACAACCCCCACGTCAACGACGAGCTCCGGGGCCAGGGCATCCGCTTTCTGAGCGACCCCGGCGAGTCGCTCGGGCGGTTGACGCCCGACGATGTCGTCATCCTGCCCGCGTTCGGCGTGCCGATCGAGCTGCTCGAGGACCTCGCGCAGCGCGCGTGCATTCTCGTCGACACGACCTGCGGATCGGTCCTGAACGTCTGGAAGAACGTCCGGCGCTACGCGGAGGACGGCTTCACCTCGGTGATCCACGGCAAGTACTGGCACGAGGAGACCCGGGCCACGGCTTCGCAGGCCCTGCATGCAGGAAGCGGCCGCTATCTGATCGTGCTCGACCGCGCCGAAGCAGACCGCGTGTGCGACTACGTCCGCGCGGGGGGCAGCCGCGACGCCTTCCTCGCCCGGTTCGAGCGGGCCACGTCGGCCGGGTTCGATCCCGACCGGGACCTGCAGCGCATCGGCTGCGCCAACCAGACGACGATGCTCAGCTCGGAATCGCTGGAAATCGGGGAGATGCTCCGGGCGGCGATGCGGGACCGGTACGGCGACGCTGCCCTGTCGTCACGGTTCCGCTCGTTCGACACGATCTGCAGCGCAACCCAGGATCGCCAGGATGCGGTCAAGACGCTCCTCGCCGGCCAGCGGGTCGATCTCATGGTGGTCATCGGCGGCCTCAACAGCAGCAACACGTGCAACCTGGCCCGCATCTGCGCCGAGCACGTGCCCACGTATCACATCGCCGACCCGGGCGGCCTGATTTCAGCAGGCGAGATCCGGCACAAGCCGGTGGGGGACCCGAAGGAAATCACCACGCCCGCCTGGCTGCCGCCGGGCCGGGTGGCGATTGGACTGACATCGGGCGCCTCGACGCCCGATAACCTCATGGATGCGGCAATCCGGCGGCTCGACCGGATCGCGAACAGCTAGACCAGGCTCCGGGGCCCCTGGGCCTACTCGGACCCCGTTTCGGGTTCGATGGAGAGCCGGACGCGCTGGCCGATCTTCGACCGCAGGTACCGGTGGAAATCGCTGCCGGGCTTGACCACGATCATCGTCTGGCTGTCGATCGCGAAATACCCCTCCTGCACCTCCTGATCGGTGGCCCCCAGGCGGCCGCGCATCGTAAATCCCTGCTGCGCCGCCAGCCCCAGCCCCGCCAGGACCAGCCCCACGATGACGATCGCCACGATCCGCTTCATGCCCACCATCTCCACCGCCTGCGCGGCCGGCCGTCCACGCGCCGCCCGGAAAAGGCCCCTGCCCCCTCCGCGGGGCCGCAAGCCCTGTGCCATCGAACCGATACAATGAGGGAGCGGGACGCGACCCGGGCCGTAAACAGCCGCCCCGTGATGTCCGTATTGTTAGACAGGTCGCCCATGAAAGTCTCGAAAAACTTCGCCCGCGTGACCGCCGCCGTGGTCCTGGTGGCGTGCTGCGCCGCGCCGGCCTTCGCCCAGCGTGGCAAGTGGTGGCAGGACGACCGCTTCCGCAAAGAGCTGGTGCTGACCGAGGAGCAGGGCGCCCGGCTCGAGGAGATCTTCCAGACGACGCAGCCGAAGCTGCGGGAATACATGCGCGCCCTTGACCGGGCCGAGGACGAGCTGGACCGCCGGATCGAGCAGGGTGACGACGCGCCGGTCGTGGAATACGTGGGGGTGGTCGAAGCCGCGCGGTCCGAGTTGAACAAGACCCGGACGCTGATGCTGCTGCGCATGCGGCGCACCCTCACGGCCGACCAGTGGGCCAAGTTCACCGCCCTTGCCGACCAGCGCAACCGCGGACGTTCCGGCGGCGGTCGCCGCTGATCGTTTCCCCGCACGACTCCAATGAAGCACTGTAATTGTCCAGCGTACAATCGCCCTCTCCATCTGCGCCGCGTCTGCGGTGGGGCTGCGTCCGCGCTCGCGCTCGTCGCGCTCGTCGCGCTCGTCGCACCGCTGCGCGCCCAGGAGGCCTCCGAGCAAGGCCGCCTCGACGAGATCGCCCGGGTCGCGGCGCAGAGGTTCACCGCCGCGCGCGCCGAGGCCGAGCGGACGCGACAGGCGCCGTCGCCCTCCGCCGTTGGGGCGCAGGTCGACCTGACCCTGCAGGACGTGACGACCCGGGCGCTCGAGCGCAATCTCGAGCTCGTGGTCGAACGACTGAATCCGCAGACGTTCGATCTGACCATTGCCCGCCTGCGCGCCGCCTACCGGCCCATCGCGAGCACCACGTTCAATCAACGCGCCGTGGTCCAGCCGCCGACCAACCAGTTGAACGGCGGCAACATCGTCCAGAACGACACGAACGACTACAACGCCGGCGTCACCCAAGCCCTGTCGTGGGGCGGGGGCAGCGTCTCGTTCCTGTTCAACAACAGGAAGCAGGTCACCTCCAACATCTTCGCGAACTTCAATCCGACGTTCACGTCCAACTTCAACCTGGCGTTGACGCAGCCGTTACTGCGCGGGTTTCTGATCGATAACAACCGGCAGCAGCTCCGCGTCACGGCGCTCAACCGCGAGATCTCGGAGATTCAGCTCCGGGGCACGATTGCGACGACCCTGGCGGCGGTGCGGAACGCGTACTGGGAGCTCTTGTACGCGATCGAGGCGGTGGAGGTTGCCCGCGGATCGCTCGCGCTGGCGGAAAAGCTCGTCGAGGACAACCGCGCGCGGGTCGAGATCGGCACGATGGCTCCGCTCGACGTCGTGCAGGCGGAGGCGGAAGCCGCCACGAGGCGCCAGGCGCTGGCGCAGGCCGAAGCCACGTGGCGGACCGGGGAGCTGCTGCTGAAGCGGCTGATCGTCAGCGGCACGGACGATCCGCTCTGGCGCGCGTCGCTCAACCCGGTGGACCGGCCGGTGTTCGCCCCCGAGCCGCTCGACGTGGAAGGCGCCGTCCGCCGGGCGCTCGGCAACCGCACCGATCTCGAACAGGCGCGCCGGCAGATTCAGGCAAACACGACGACGCTGCGATTCATGCGCAATCTGACGCTGCCCGATCTGGAGCTCGCCGCCACCTATGGGGCGCAGGGGCTGGGTGGCACCCAGTTCATCCGCCAGGGCAGCGGGCTCGGCAGCACCGTTATCGGGACCGTTCCAGGGGGGTATTCTGATGCGATTCGAACGCTGACGGGCCGCGACTTCCCTACCTGGAACGTGGCGCTGAATCTCTCGTATCCGATCGGCGGCAGCGCGGCGGACGCCAACTATGCGCGGGCACGGATCCAGGTCAGTCAGTCGGCGGCGCAGCTGCGCGCCCTCGAACTGCAGGTCGCCACAGAGGTGACCAACGCGGCGCTGCAGGTGGAGAACGGCCTGAAGCGCTATGAGGCAGCCACGGTCGCGCGGCAGCTGGCCAACACCCGGCTGGAGGCCGAGCAGAGCCGCTTCGAAGTGGGCCTCTCCACGAACTTCTTCGTCGTGCAGGCCCAGCGCGATCTTGCGACCGCGCAGAATTCGGAACTGCGGGCGCTGCTCGACTATCGGCGGGCGCTCGTCGACTACGAGCGCGTCCAGGAGGCCTCAGCCAGCCGCGCGGGAATCACGGCGATCGGGGCGGGCGGCGGAAACTAGGTGTCAATGAAAACACTGGTCGTCATTCTGATCGTGAGTGCCGCCGCGGCGGGGATCGCGGTCTATTCAGGCGTCCTGAACCGACAGCCGGCCGGCGCGGCGCCGGCCGGCCCTGCGGAACCCGGCACGCGAGGGCGCGGCGCGGGCGGGAGCGGAGTTGCCGGAGGCCGGGGCGCTGCCGGGCCGATGACCGTGGAAGTGGCCACGGCCGCCCGCGGCTCGGTCGCGCAGCAGCTCGTCGTCGTCGGCAATCTGATCGGCGATGCCACGGTCTCCGTCGTTCCACGCGCGGCGGGCCGCCTCCAGGACATCACGGTGCGCCTGGGCGATCCCGTGCGCCGCGGCCAGCGCATCGCCAAGATCGAGGATTACGAGCTCCAGGAGCAGGTCAAGCAGCAGGACGCCGCGCTCGAGGTCTCGCGCGCGACGATCCGCCAGCGCGAGGCCGACCTTCAGCTGGCCGAGACCAACGCCGAGCGATCGCGCAACCTGTTTGCGCGGCAATTGCTGCCGAAGCAGGCGCTGGACGACACCGAGGCCCGCTACCAGGCGGCGGTCGCCCAGCTCGACCTCGCCCGCGCGCAGAACACGCAGTCGCTCGCGCGGCTGGAAGAGCTGCGGATCAACCTCGCCAACACGATTATCGTGTCGCCGGTCAACGGTTTCGTCGCGCAGCGGACGGCCGACCCGGGCGCCTTTGTCGGTCAGAATGCGCCGATCGTGGAGGTCGTCGACATCAGCCGCGTCCGGCTCGTCGCCAACATCGTCGAGAAGGACCTCAAGCAGATTCAGACGGGCGACGAGACCGCGGTCGGCGTCGACGCGTATCCGGGCGAGATCTTCAGCGGACGCATCGCGCGCGTGGCGCCAGTGCTCGACCCTGCGACGCGCACGGCGTCGATCGAGATCGAGATCCCGAACCCGGGGTTCCGGCTGAAGCCCGGCATGTACGCGCGTGTGACCATCACGACCGACGCGCGGAAGGATGCGCTCGTGGTGCCGAGCAACGCCGTGGTCGACGTGGGTGGGCGGCGCGGCATCTTCCTGGCGGCACAAAACGACATCGTGTCCTTCAGGCCGGTGACGGTCGGCATCGAGGAAAGAGCGCTAATCGAGGTCCTCTCGGGCGTGGCCGAAGGCGACCGCGTGGTCACGACCGGGGCCGGCGCGCTGCGCGACGGCGACCGCGTGATCGTGGCCGGCGCGCCCGGCGGACGTCTCGGCGCAGAGGGCGCCGCCGCCCGCACGCAGCGCGGCGCCGCGCCTCCCGACGATCGCCTCGACGGCCCGAGCAACGGCGGGCGCACCGCCGGCGGACGCGGCGGACGACCCGCGGCCCCCGCACCACTTCCGTAGGAGCAGCCCCGATGAGCATCCCCCGTCTTGCGATTCACCGGCCGGTCACGATGTTCATGCTGAGCGGCGTCATCGTGCTGCTGGGCGCCATCTCGCTCACCCGGCTGCCGGTCGACCTCATGCCCGAATTCGCGCTGCCCACGATCGCGGTGTCGGTGAACTACACCGGCGTGGGACCGCTGGAGATGGAGCAGCTGGTCACCCGCCCGCTCGAGCAGGCGGCGGCCGCCGTGCCCGGCGTGCAGCAGGTGAACTCGTCCTCGTCGGAGGGGCGCAGCCAGGTGCGGCTCAACTTTGCCTGGGGCACCGACATGTCCGAGGCGCTCGACGAGGTGCGATCGCGCATCGATCGCGTGCGCGGCCGGCTGCCGGAGGACGCCGATCCGCCGCAGATCTTCAAGGCGGACCCCAACGCCTTCCCCATCATCAACCTGGCGGTCGACGGCGACTTCGACCCGGTCACGCTGCGCGAGATCGCCCAGAACGAGCTGGCGCCGCGGCTCGAGCGCGCCCCGGGAGTGGCGGCGGTCATGGTGGGCGGAGGCCTGCGCCGGCAGATTCACATCGAGCTCTCACGGGAGAAGATCACCGCGCTCAACCTGTCGGTCGACCGCGTCGTGCAGGTGTTGCGGCAGGAAAACCAGAACACGCCGCTGGGTGAGGTCACGCAGGGCGACGCCCTCTATCTCGTCCGCAGCCAGGGCGAGTTCACGAACCTCGATGACATTCGGAACGTGGTCGTGATGACCCGAGACGGCGTGCCGATCTACGTGCGCGACATCGCCGACGTGGTCGACGCGACCGAGGACCGCCGGCAGTTCCTCCGAATCGACGGCCGGCCGGGCGTCCGGATGCAGGTCAGCAAGCAGACCGGCGAGAACACGGTCGCGGTGTCCGAGGGAATCCGGGCGGAGGTCGAGCGCGTCAACCGCGAGGTGCCGGGCCTCCGGATGCTCGTCACCAACGACCAGGCGACATTCATCGAGCGGGCGATCAACAGTGTCCGTGAGCACGCGCTCGTGGGCGGCATCCTCGTCGTGCTCATCATCTTCGCGTTCCTCCGCGACTTCCGATCCACGCTGATCGTCTGCACGTCGATTCCCATTTCGATCATCGGCACGTTCGCGCTGCTGTACTTCGGCGGGTTCACGCTGAACACGATGACCTTCGGGGGGCTTGCGCTCGGGATCGGCATGATTGTCGACGCGGCCATCGTCGTCCTCGAGAACACGCACCGCCACCTCCACATGGGCAAGGACCGTATGACCGCGGCCATCGACGGGAGCGAAGAAGTCTGGTCGGCGATTCTCGCGTCGACGCTGACGCACATCGCGGTGTTCATCCCGCTCCTCTTCCTCTCGGGCATCTCCAGCATTCTGTTCACGCAGCTGTCCTTCGTCGTGATGTTCTCGCTGGCGATGTCGCTTTTCGTCGCGGTGACGGTGGTGCCGGTCCTGTGCTCCCGCTGGCTGCGCACGCCCGATCAGGAGGCCGCGCGCACCGGCCTCCTCGGCCGTTTCTTCAACGCGAGCGAATCGTTCCTGGAGCGGATCGACGAGGGGTACCGCAGGCTGCTGCACGTCGCGCTGGCGCATCGGCCGATCGTCATCGGCGGCGCCGCGGCGTCGGTCGTCGTGGCCGGGCTCCTCTACCCGCTTCTGTCCACCGAGCTCCTGCCGCAGACCGACGAAGGGGAAGTCAACGTGAATGCCGAGCTGGCCGTGGGCACGCGCCTCGAGCTCACGGAAGCGGTTCTGCTGCGGCTGGAGGAAATGGTTCGCGAGTACGTCCCGGAGGCTGAAACGCTCATCACGAGCGGCGGGTCTGGCGGGGGCGGCGGCTTCGGCGGCTTCGGTGGCGGCACGCACAGAGGGTCGATCAACATCCGGCTGGTCGCGCGCGATCAGCGCGAGCGCACCAGCGACCAGATCGCACAGGATCTGCGCCGGCAGCTCTCCGGCCTCCCCGGCGTCATGGTCCGCGCCAACGCATCCGGCGGCCAGTTTCAGTTGAACCGCCTGCTCAGCGGCGGCGACGGCGACTCTCGCCTGGCGCTTGAGATCCGCGGCGACGATCTCGACGATGCGCGCCGGATTGCCGCCGAGGCGCGGGCGCTCATGACGAACACGCCGGGCATCGCCGACGTGCGCCTCGGCCGCGACGAGGGCCGCCCCGAGATCGCCGTCCGCGTCGACCGGCCCAAGGCGGCGACGCTCGGCATGACCCCCCAATATGTCGCGACCACGATCCAGACCAACGTGGCGGGCACGCAGGCCGCCCAGTTCCGTGAGCGCGGCAACGAGTACCCCATCATCGTGCGGCTTCGCGAGGTCGACCGCGAGGGGATCTCCGACATCGGCGATGTGCTCGTGAGCTCACCGACCGGCCAGGTCATGCCGGCGCGGAACCTGCTGGTCGTCGGCCGGGAGACCGGCCCGGTCCAGATCGACCGCAAGAACATGCAGCGGATCACCCGGGTCAACGCCGATATCGAGACGAGCCTGAGCGACGCGATCGCGGCTGTCCAGTCGCGGCTGGACGAGGTGCGCGTGCCGCCCGACTTCGCCGTCGGGTTCGGCGCCGAGGTCGAGGAGCAGGCGCGATCCTTCCGGCAGCTCCAGCTCGTGCTCATCCTCGCCGTGCTGCTCGTCTACGCCGTGATGGCCTCGCAGTACGAGTCGCTGCGCGACCCGTTCATCATCATGTTCTCGATCCCGGTGGCGAGCATCGGCGTCGTGACCGCCCTGCTGGTGACCGACACTGCCTTCAACATGCAGGCGTTCATCGGCCTCATCATGCTGGCCGGCATCGTCGTGAGCAACGCGATTCTGCTCGTCGACTACACCAACACGCTGCGGCGCCGCGACGGCCTGCCCATCCGTGAGGCGGTCGAGCTCGCCGGCCGCCGCCGGCTCCGGCCGATTCTCATGACGTCGGCCGCCACCATCCTCGGCCTCGTCCCGATGGCCAGCGGGCTTGGCGAGGGCGGCGAGCTGCAGGCGCCGCTCGCGCGCGTCGTCATCGGAGGCCTCGTGGCATCGACCATGGTGACGCTGGTGCTCGTCCCGGCCGTCTATACGCTGTTCGAAGAAGGCCTCAAGGGGCTGCGGCGGCGGGAGGCCTAGCGCTTCACCTATTCGCCGCTACGAAGAATGACAATGGCGCATGTCGCGATTGCGCTCGGCAGCAACGTGGGCGACCGTGAGCGGATGTTGCGCGAGGGTGTCGCTGCACTCCAGCCGCACCTGCGAGACGTACGCGTGTCAACCTTTCATGACACCGACCCGGTCGGCGTCGGACCGCAGCCGACGTTCCTGAACGCCGCCGCGGTCGGCGTCACCGTCCTCCCGCCCCGCGATCTGCTACAGACCCTGCTCGACATCGAGCGGACTCTTGGCCGCGAGCGCCCCTATCCAGGTGCGCCGCGCACGCTCGATCTGGATCTCATCCTCTACGACGACCTGATCATCGACGGGCCCGGGCTCGTGATTCCCCACCCGCGCTTTCGGGATCGTGCGTTCGTGCTGAGGCCACTGGCCGAAATCGCGCCGGAATGGACGGATCCCGTGACAGGACGAACCGTGCAGGACCTGCTGGATAGCCTGAAGGCGTCACATCCACGGGCCACGTAGAAGGCACAGAGACCCCGAACTCAAGCGTGTTCTCTGTGTCTCTGTGACTCTGTGGCGCCGTGCGTCCTATTCCATCCAGCGCACCGGCAGGACGCTGCCGCGGCGCGGGACGCCGCCGGTGCGTCGGCCGAGCAGATCTTCGAGCCCGGCGGCGGCCTGCTCGAAGAAGCGCTGATGCTCGCGCGACTCGCCGAGGATGACGTCGAGCATGAGGCGATGGCGCGCATGCGTCATTTCGCCCACGCGCGGGCGCCAGCGGTCGATGAACGCTCCCAGGTGGCGCGCATCGTCCTCGAAGATCGGCCGGAAGAGCCCCACCTCGGCCTCCTTGCGTGGCTTCGGCACCTCGGGCACCGCGAGCGTGGCCGACGGCGGCGGCAGCGCGGCGCCGAATTCGGCCAGCGCGGTCTGCAGCCACTGGAGGTGCACCTCTTCGCGGCTGATCACGTACTGGTAGGTGTTGTTGAAGTCGTAATGGCTGACCGCCCGAGCGCCCGCTTCGTGCCGCTCGATCAGCGCGATCCGATCGGCCGCACACCCGGTGAGGATCCGCTGGAGCTCGTCCTGCTTCATGCCTTCTGCTTTTCCTTGCAGACGATGCAGACGCGCGTCCACGGGATGGCCTTCAGCCGCGCCTCCGCGATCGGCTCGCCGCAGTCGCGGCACACGCCGTAGGTGCCCTGCTCGATCCGCCAGAGCGCCTCCTCGATCGCCTGAAGGATCTTGGCGTCGGTCTGTTTCAGTTTGAGCTGGATGTGCACTTCGTTGTTGCCGCTGGCCTGGTCGGCCATGTCGCCCTGCCGGCCCGAATTGCTCTCGATCGTCCACTGCAGCGGCTTGGTCGAGCTCCCGGCGAGGAGTTCGCCGCGCTTCAGCAACAACGCCGTCCGATAGGTCTCTAGTTCCATGAAACTCCGCTCCGCGATCCGCCCATCTTAGCCGATCCCGTCCTATTCCGCCCGCAGCGTCGCCAGCGGTTTGTGCCGCAGGACGTCGAGGCTGGCGAGCACGCCGATGGCGGCGACCAATGCCGACGTGACCGCGATCCCGCCGAACGTGATCGCCGGCGCCGGCCGCCACGGCAAATCCAGCGCGAAGCGCGCGACCCCCCAGCTGAGCGCGATCGCCCCGACCGCCCCGACGGTCCCCGCGATCGCGCCGAGCACGCCGTACTCGAGCACCAGCATCGCCGCCACCAGCCGGCTGCTGGCGCCGAGCGTCTTGAGAATCGCGGCCTCATAGACGCGGCGGAACTTCGTCATCGAGACGGCGCCCACGAGAATCAGCGCGCCGCTGAGCAGCACGAGGGCGCCGACGACGGTCACGGCCAGCGTCACGTGGTTCACGATTGTCTGCACGGTCTGGAGAATCTCGCGGAGGTCGATCGCCGACACGTTCGGGAATCGGGCGACGAGCGTCGACTGCATGCGGCCTCTCGCGAGGGGATCGGTGGGGCCCTGCATCGCGGCGATATAGGTGTGCGGCGCGGCGTCGAACGTTCCGGGCCGGAACACGAACATGAAGCCGCCGGCCCGGAAGTCCTGCCAGTCGACGCGGCGGACGCTGGCCACGCGCGCGGTGATGATGCGCCCGAGCACGTCAAAGCGCAGCTCGTCGCCGACCTGGATGCGCGACCCGAGCCTGAAACTGCCGTCGTCGTCCGGATCGTAGAACCGCTCCTCGATCGACACTTCGGGCATGCCCGGGGCCGGCCCCTCGCCCCACCAGGTGCCGTCGATCAGCTGCTCGTTGGCCTCGAGGTGAGGCCGGTAGGTCACCGTGTATTCGCGCGACAGGCCCCGGCCCCGGGTCTGCTGGTAGCTCTCCAGATCCATGTCGCGCCCCCGCACACCGACCACGCGCGCGCGCAGCGTGGGGATGAGGCGCGGCGCGGGCGCCGGACCGTTGGCCTCATCCAGGAACGCTGCGAGCGCCTCGCGCTGATCCGGCTGAATGTCGATGAGGAACATGTCGGGAGCGTCCGGGCCCGCCTGGATGGCGAAATCGCGGAGCAGGTTCTCCTGCAGCGTCCGCACGCCAAGGACGAAGAAGGCGCCCAGGCCGACCGCGAGCAGGATCACGCGGGTCTGGTTGCCGGGGCGCGCGATGTGCAGCACGGCGTGGCGCAGCGCAAAATGGCGCGAATGCCGCAGCGGCTGCACGGCGCGGACGAGTGCGGCGCCCACCAGGTGCAGCACCAGCGCGGTCGCGATGAAGCCGCCCGACAGCATCAGCCCGACATCGAGCGAGCCGGCCTGCCAGGCCGCGACGCCGACGAGCGCCAGGGCGACGGCGGCCGCCACACCCCACTTCACCCAGTCGATGCCCGGCGCCGGCGGCACGTCCTGCCGCAGCAGCAGCGACGGTTTGACGTGCCGGATCTCGAGCAGCGGGACGAACGAGAAGAGCATCGACACCAGCAGCCCGACGGCGAGGCCCTGCAGCACAGCCGACGATGTCAGGGCCGCGTCCACTTGCACGACCTGGACGAGATCGCCGACGAAGAACGGCACGGCGGCGATCACGCCCGCCGCCAGCGCCACGCCGAGCACGCTGCCGGCCAGGCCGAGGGCGAGCACCTGCGCCATGTACACGGAGAGCATCTGGGCCGTGCTGCTCCCCACACACTTGAGAATGGCGATACTGCGAATCTTCTGCTGGACGAAGACGCGAGTGACGCTGGAGACGCCGATGCCGCCCAGGATCAGCACGACCAGGCCCACCAGGCTGAGATAGTTTTCCGCCCGGATCAGGTTCTCGCCCATCTGGTCTTCGGTGCGGCCGTACCAGCGCACGTTGACGAACTCATTCGAGAAGGCCTCCCGCAGGTCCGCGGCCAGGGGGCCGGCGGCCGCATCGGGAACGCGCAGCAGCTGCTGGTGCGAAACACGGCTGCCGAACGCCACGAGGCCGGTGGCGGCGAGATCGGCGCGGTCGATGATCACGCGCGGGCCGAGCGTGAACGCGCCCAGGCGCCGGCCCGGCTCGACCATGATGACGCCGCGAATCTCGAATGGCTCGGTGCCGATCGCGATCGCGTCGCCGACGGCGAGGCCGAACTGCTCGAGCAGCTCGGGCCGTACGAGAGCGCCCCGGTCGCGGAGCATCGCGTAGGTGTACGGCCCGTCGCGCAGCACGAGCGTGCCGTACAACGGGAACTCGGGGCCGACCGCGCGAAGCTCCACCATCCGCGCCACCGGCTTCGACGTGTCAGCCGGCCGGATCATCGTCGGCAGCTCCGACGTCTCGAGCCGCACCGCGATGCGGCCCGCCCGCTGCTCGGCCGCAAGGCGATCCAGCACCGGCTCCGGCCACGGCCGGTTGGTCGTCACGATGACGTCCGCCCCGAGCAGCGTGCGCGCCTCCCCGGCCAGCGCGACGCGCACGCTCTGAATCAGCGAGCGCAGCGCCACAATCGACCCGACACCGATCGCGATGCAGATGAAGAAGAACAGCAGCCGCCGCCAGGAGGCGCGGATCTCGCGCAGGGCCATGCGGATGACGAACGTCACGGGAGCGCTCCCGCCCGACGTGCAGGCGCGGGGTCGACCGCGCGGCCGTCGCGAAGCGAGAGGCGCGCGTCGGCCAGCGCCGCCAGCTCGGCGTCGTGGGTCACCAGCACGAGCGTCGACCCTCGTGCGCGCCGGACGCTGAGCAGCAGCTCCATGATGTGCGCACCGGTCGTCGAGTCGAGATTGCCGGTCGGCTCGTCCGCCAGCACGATGGGTGGATCGTTGGCCAGCGCGCGGGCGATCGCCACCCGCTGCTGCTCGCCTCCGGAGAGCTGCGACGGATAGTGGTGGCCGCGATCGGCCAGCCCCACTTCGTCGAGCAGGAGACGGGCGCGCGGCACCGCGTCCCGGCGGCGGGCAATCTCCATCGGAACCAGAATGTTCTCGAAGGCCGTCAGCGACGGCACCAGGTGGAAGAACTGAAACACGAACCCGATCTTCTCACCGCGCAGGCGCGCCAGCCCGTCCTCGCTGAGACTCGTAATATCGACGCCGTCGACGAGGATCGCGCCGGTGCTCGGCGCGTCGAGGCCGGCCAGCAGACCCAGCAGCGTCGATTTGCCGCTGCCCGACGGACCGACGACCGCCAGGAATTGCCCCGACCCGATGGAGAGATCCAGCGGGTGAAGAATCGTCAGCGGACGGCCGCCACTTTCAACCGTCTTGGAAACGCCGCGAAGCTCGATCATCGATCGGACGCCGGGTCCGAACCGGCCTCCGCTGAAGCTTCGGCGGTCCGCCGTAGCCTTGGCGAAGGCGGAAGGACCCGGCCTACAGGCCTCTCGAGCAGCGGCTCGATCGCGCGCCAGATGGTCTCGTGAACGATCCGTGCTCCCTCCGCGTTCGGGTGGATGCCGTCGCCGTTGTTGAGCTCCGGCACGCCGGCGACGCCTTCCAGGAAGAACGGCACGAAGACGACGTCGTGGTCGGCGGCGAGATCGCGGAAGGCGCGGCGGAATTCCGACGTGTACATGGGGCCGTAGTTCGGGGGCGCCTCCATGCCGGTCAGCACGACCGCGATGCCCCGCGATCGGGCGGCGCCGATGATCTCGTCCAGGTTGCGCTGCATCTGCGACACGGGCAGGCCGCGCAGGCCGTCGTTGGCGCCGAGCTCGACGACCAGAATCTCGACGTCGCCATCGAGCGCCCATTCCAGCCGGCGCAGGCCGCCTGCCGATGTGTCGCCCGAGACGCCCGCATTGACCACCTCGTAGCGATAGCCTTCGGCATCGAGCCGCGCCTGAATGAGCGAGGGCACGGCCTGCGCGCGCGGCAGCCCGAGCCCCGCCGTGAGACTGTCGCCGAGGAACACAATGCGCGGCCGCGATGAGACCGCTGCGTCAACCGCGGCCGCCTCGACGCGTCCCGCCGACCCGTCCCCCGCCGTGTCCGTCGGCGCACACGCCGCCGCCAGCAGTGGCAGCACGAACAGCAGAAAGCGGAGGATCATGCTCATGTAGGGCGGGTCCTTGTGGACCCGCTATCTCATTCTCATTGTAGTCCCGTGACATTCGCGATCAATCCAGGCCAAGGACGCCACACGGGCGCTGCTCGATCGGTATGACGCGACGCCTGCCGCTCGCGGAGCCTGACGCGGCGATCGACGGAGTGCGTATATCCATGACGGTCGCGGGCCGCGCCATCGCGGACGGCCGCATGCCGCCGCCGATCCTCGAGATGCTCGGGCCGACCGATTACTTTGCGCTGCTCGCGTACCTCCCCGAACAGGACCCTTTGCCGCCGCGCTCGAACACCTGAGGTCGAGCGTGGCGAACGCCAGCGGCTGCGCGGCCACCCTCGGCTACGGGCCCCAGGCGGTCGGGGATTTCGAATCGCTCGGTCGGGCCGGCCGCAGGGCCGTCCATCTCCACCTGCCCACCGTGACCGGGGACCTGCTCGAACAAGCGGTGTGCATGTGTCTCAGGCGCACGCCCTAAGCGAAGTTTTCTGGGCCCGCTCTCCCCTGTATACCAGATATACTCCAGCCGAAAACCGGACTATGGCCACCGGCACCGCCACGCCGATCCTTGCCCGCGCCGGTACCGCGCTCGAGCGGGGCCGCGGCGCGGAGGCGGCCCAGCTGCTCGCGCCGCTCCTGCGGTCGTCGGCGCTGAACCGCGACGATGAGATTGCCGTCCGGACGGCGCTCGCCGAAGCCTGTCTGCTCCAGGACGATCTCACGCAGGCGGCGTCGGCGCTCGGCCGACCGCCCGGGGCCATCCGCGAGCCGATCGGGGACGCGCGGCTCTCGGCGCTCTGGCGCCTGCATGGGCGGTTGACGTTCGCCCGGGGCGAGCAGTCGCGGGCCATCGCCCTGCAATCACGCGCGCTCAAACATGCCGAGCTGGCCCACGACTCGCGGGCGATCGGGCTCGCCCACTACGAGCTCGCGCTCTGCTACAAGCAGGTCGGCGACTCCGGCATCGTTCGCGACCACCTGACCGAAGCGGCCTCGGCGCTCCACGCCGCCGGCGATCGCCGGCACCTGGCGCTCGTCCACTCGCTGTCCGCGGTGCTGCTGGCACAGACGGGGCGGTACGACGAGGCGACCACCGCGCTGCGCCAGGGCGAACGTCTCGCGATGGCCATTCAGGCCGACGACGTGCTCGCCGGGATCGTGCACAACCAGGCGAACGTCGCCCTCATGCGCCACCGCTACGACCAGGCGCTGGCGCTGGCCGAGCGGAGCGTCGGACTCCACGAGACGCTCGGCTCCGGTCACGGCCTTGCGGTGGCGCTTGCGACGCTCGGCCAGATCTTCGTGCAGCTCGGCGACCTCGAGCGCGCCGAGAAGATTCTGACCCGCACGCTCGAGGTCCGCAGCCCGGTCCAGTTTCAGGAGACCACCGGCGCGGTGTTCGACACGCTCGCACAGATCCACTTGATGCGCGGCTCGTACGAGCGCGCCGGCGAGTATCTGCGCCAGGCCAGTGAAGCCTACGGCGCCTACGGCGCCCAGACGATGCGCTGGTACGAGTGGTCGCTGCGGGTGCTGGGTGTCAAGCTGGCGATCCGCCGCGGCGCGTTCGGGCAGGCCGTCGAGATGGCGGAGGAGCTGGTCGCGACGGCGGGCGTCCCACCTGCCGAAGCGATTCAGGCGGAGCTCGCCGCCTGCGAAGCGCTCGTGGCTGCCGACCGCGTCGCCGAAGCCGAGGAGCGGCTCAGTCTCTGCGAGTCGCGGCTCGACGCGCGGACGGCGCCCGCGTCATGGGGTGAGTTCCTGCGCATCCGCGGCGCCGTGCACGAGCGCTCCAGCCGGCCGACCGACGCCCACCATGATTTTGCACAGAGCGCCAACGTCTTCGAGCTGCTCGGCGAGCGCTATCACGCCGCGGTGAGCAGCCTCGCGCTCGGGCGCCTTGCCGCAAGAGCCGGCAACCGCGCATCCGCCGAACGGTACCTGGAGCAGGCACGCTCGGTATTCGGCGCGCTCGGCGCCGAGCGCGATCTGCAGGAGGTCGATGCCGCGCAGGCGGTGCTGGCGGAGTCGCCGGCCGTCCAGCCGGATCTGTCGCCGGCCGATCATGACGAGGCGGTCATCCGCCGTCTCGTCGACGCAGCCATCTTGCCGGACCTGCTCGCGCGCGAAACCGCCACGGCCATCGTCGAGTCCATCGAAGCCGACGCGGTTGTCGTGTTCACCGGGACGCCGGGCAGCGACGTCCGCGTGGTGGCGTCGGCCGGCTGCGACAACGACGTGGCCCGCGCGCTGGCGCGCGCGGCGCTGCAGGGTAATCGCGAGTATCGGGACGGCCTGCTGCTGAGCGAGCCGCTCGGCCGCGATTATGACGGTCCGCGTATGTGCACGATCGTCGCGGCGCGGCGGATGACCGATGCGGCGACGCGCCGGCTGCGGATGTTCGCGGCCGTCGCCCGTCAGGGGTTCGAGCTCTGCGGTGCACGCGAGCGGCCCCGGCTGCCCGTGGAACAGATCAACGAGCGCCCGCTGGCGCCGCTGCTCCCAGGGTTCATCTGCGCCAGCGCGGCGATGAACCGCGTGGTGGAGCAGATCCAGCGGCTCCAGGGCAACGACCTGACGGTCCTCATCACCGGGGAGAGCGGCACGGGCAAGGATCTGGTCGCCCGCGCCATTCACGTCGGCTCGACGCGCCGGGCCGCCATGTTCCTCCCCTACAACTGCACGACGACAACCCGGGAGCTCGCCGACAGCCAGCTCTTCGGCCACCGCAGGGGGAGCTTCACGGGCGCCATCACCGATCAGCCGGGGCTGATCCGCTCGGCTGCCGGCGGCACCCTCTTTCTCGACGAGATCGGCGACCTTCCGCTCGATGTGCAGCCGAAGCTGCTCCGGTTCATGGAACAGAGTGAGATCATGCCGGTCGGCGAGACCCGTCCGCAGGCGGTGGACGTCCGGATCCTGACCGCCACCAATGCCGATCTGGAGCAGCGGGTGGCCGAGGGCAAGTTTCGAGAGGACCTGTACTACCGCCTGAGCGTCATCCGGATTCACGTGCCGCCGCTGCGCGATCGCCGCGAGGAGATTCCGCACCTCAGCACGTTCTTTCTGCGCGAGGCCTGCGACCGGCTCGGCAAGCCTGACGTGCAGCTCGCCCCGGCCACCCTCGACCTCTTTGCCCGGTATTGGTGGCCCGGCAATGTCCGCCAGTTGCGCAACGAGATCCAGCGTGCCGTGGCGATGAGCGCACCGGGAGGGGCCGTACTTCCCGACCATCTCTCCCCCGACCTCGCGGCGCCGCCGGTCTCGCCGGGCGAGGGCGGGACCTCGGTCGCCACACTTCCGTCGTCCCCGGGCAATCTGTCGGCCGCCATCGAGCACGTCGAGCGGGACATGATCGTGACTACGCTCGGGCGGACCCGCGGCAACATCTCCGAAACGGCCCGTATCCTTGGACTCACGCGACGCGGCCTGTACCTGAAGATGCGGCGCTTGCGACTCGAACTCGCGATGGCGGATACCGAGTAGCCAGGTATACAGCCATTTGGATATTTAATATCCATCCCTCGGCGGCTGCGCCCATAGGTCTGATGACATTACCCTTTTGTTATCAGTCTCTTAGCTCATGCGCAAGATTGCCACCTGACAGCAACGACACAGGTCCTGACATTGATACCCGTACCGTGCAACGTCTTCTCAGGGGGGTCACGGTGAACCACTTCACGGCCAGAGACGAAGAGCGGCGCGAACGGGCACGGATCGGCAACCGGCGGAAGCTTCGAGTCGCCGGCCGCCTGACATGGCGCGACGCGAGCGGCGCGCTTCGATTTGTGTCGGTGATGACGCGGGACGTCAGCGAGGTCGATGCATTCGTTGAGTGTCAGGCGCCGACGTCGATCCCGCTGTACCGGCTCGTGCACTTTCAGATCGAGCGCAGCGGCCGCGAGTGCTCCGACCTGCCGCCGGTGCTGCAGCAGGGGAAGATCCTGTCGGCCGTCTATCGTGTCGGGCCGTACCGCCAGGCGACCGGCACGCCGCAGGGCTACGCCTTGCGGCTCCTGATCGACCCGGCCCGGGCGCAGGCGCCGCGGGTGGCGGCAACGGCGTAACCCCTTACCCCCTTACCCCTTGCCCCCTTGCTCCCTGCCCCCTGCCCCCTGCCCCCTAACCCCTCGCCCCCTTCTTAATCCAGTACCGCGCCA
>Ga0155950_1089_pt3 | contig 43742 bp, 44 predicted proteins | sample RifCSPlowO2_02_FD_107604 | JGI IMG/M metagenome (GOLD analysis project Ga0155950, IMG submission 107604) | Acidobacteria bacterium RIFCSPLOWO2_02_FULL_67_21
GTTCGAGTTCAGCTCGCGCGCTTCGACTCGTCGACCAGCACGCGCCGGAGCACCTTGCCGACCATTGTCTTGGGGAGGTCGGGCCGGAACTCGACCTCGACCGGCACCTTGTACGGCGCCAGCCGCTCTCTGCAGTAGGCCCGGAGCTCGTCGGCGCCGGGCTGCTGCCCGGGCCTGAGCACGACCCAGGCCTTGGGCACCTCGCCCTTCAGCGGATCGGGAACGCCGGCAACGCTGACTTCCATGACGGCGGGATGGGTGGCGAGCACCTCTTCGATCTCGCGTGGCCACACTTGAAACCCGCTCGTTTTCAGCATGTCTTTCTTGCGATCGACGAGGAAGATGTAGCCGTCGGCATCCACATACGCGAGATCGCCGGTATGCACCCACGGGCCGCCCTCGCCATGGGTTCTCAACGTCTCGGCCGTCTCGGCGGAATTGTTCCAGTACTCAGCCATGTGCTGCGGCGCCCTGAGGAGCAGCTCACCGATTTCGCCAGACGGCAGGTCGCGCTCGCCGCGCTCGGCGTCGACCACGCGCACCTCGACGTCGGGCAGCGGCAGGCCGATCGACCCGATCTTGTTCGGGCCTTTCACCGGATTCACGCAGCATGCCATCATCCCTTCGGTCAGCGAGTAGCCCTCGACGATGCGGGCGCCGGTCGCCTCCTCGAACTGGCGCTTCGTCTCAGCCATCAGCGCCGCGGCGCCCGAGAAGCACAGCTTGATGGACTTGAGGCTGACGCGGCCGGCGCGCACATCAGGGTGGTTCAGGATGGCCGTGTAGAGCGTCGGGATGCCGTTGAAGAATGCCGGCCTGACCTGACGGATCGTCTTGAGCAGGTCGCCGATATCGCGGGGGTTCGGCACGAGCGACAGGGGCGCCGGCGCCGTGAACGCCAGCGGCTGCACGCCGACGTTCGCATAGACGTGGAACATCGGCAGCGGGAGCATGATGACGTCGGTCCAGGGCGTGAGCGCCGACTTGGTCCACTCGAACAGCTGCCGGCCGGCAGCGACGTAGTGGCGATGCAGCCCGACGACGCCCTTGGGCGTCCCCGTCGTGCCCCCGCTGGAGAGAATGACGGCCCGGTCGTCGGGGCGCACCGTCACCTCCGGGCGCGGGGATGTCGCATGCTCCCGGACGAGGCGCTGAAGCCAGAGGTCGCCGGGAGCCAGGGTTGCGCGATGCCCGCCTGATTGTTCCTTGAACAGCGTGAACAACAGCCGGAGCAGCGGCGGCAGGTACTCCTTGATGGAGGTCGCGATCACCGTGCGCACGCCGGTCCGCCCCTGGATGTTCTTGACTCGCTGGTAGAACGGTGTGAGCGCGATGACCATCGAGGTGCCGGTCGAGGTCAGCGCCATCTCGAGCTCACGCTCGCTGTAGATCGGGTTCAGCGCGACCACGATCGCGCCCGCCTTCCAGATCCCGAACTCGGCGACGAAGAACTGGGGACAGTTGGGGAGGAGGAGCCCGATGCGGTCGCCCGGCTTCACGCCCATGGCGGCCAGTGCCGCGGCGAAGGCAGTGCTCTGCGCCTCGAGCGCGCCGTACGACATCGACGAGCCTTTGAACAACAGCGCCGGCCTGTCGCCGTGATCGCGCGCAAGCGCGCCGAGCAGATCGGGAAGCGTGGTATCGGGGTAGGGCGCGAGGCTCCGGGCGACGTCGGGGTCGTAATGCGCCAGCCAGGGCTTCACGGGGGATATTCTACGGGAGCAACATCAACAGCAGCGCTTTCTGCGCGTGAAGCCGGTTCTCCGCCTGATCGAACACGACCGATGCTGGAGATTCGAAGACCTCGGCACTGACTTCCTCGCCGCGGTGAGCGGGCAGGCAGTGCATGAAGAGCGCCCCGGGCGCAGCGGCGGCCATGAGATCGCCGTTCACCTGGTAGGCACGGAAGACCTTGCGCCGTACCGCGGCCTCGATCTCCTGGCCCATGGACGTCCAGACGTCGGTATAGACGGCGCTCGCATCCGCGACCGCCTGCCGGGCGTCGCTGAACGCCCGCACCTGCGCGCCCGCGCGCGCGGTCCGCATGGCGTCCTCGACGACCCGCGCCGGCAGCTCGTAGCCGCGCGGGGTCGCGACGTGCACGGAAATGCCCAGTCGCGGCATCGCATGGACGAGAGAGGTCGCGACGTTGTTGCCATCTCCGACGTAGGCGATCGTCCGCCCCTCGCACGTGCCCCAGCGCTCGCGCAGCGTCATGACGTCCGCGAGCGCCTGGCAGGGATGCTCGGCGTCGCTGAGGGCGTTGATGACGTGCAGCCGCTGGGCGGACCGGGCCAGCGTCACGACCTTCTCATGCGCATAGGTGCGAATCACCAGCGCCGTGACCCACCGCTCCAGGTTGCGCGCGAGGTCTTCGAGCGGCTCGCGCGCCCCGTCGGCGAACTCGCGAGGCAGGTGCAGCGTGTGGCCGCCGAGCTCGTTGACGGCGATCTCGAACGTCGTCCGGGTGCGGAGCGAGGGCTTTTCGAAGAGCAGCGCGACGTGCGCGCCCTGGAGGGCGCGAGCGGTCGGCGCCTCGCAGCCGAGCAGCCGTTCGGTCTTCAGCTGCGCCGCGAGATCGAGCAGCCGCAGCATCTCGTCGGGCGACAGGTCGAGGATGGAGAGGAAGTCTTTGCCCGGCACAGCCGGCGCGGCCGGCGGGGTCATGTGCGGTACTCGCCGTTGATGCGGACGTACTCGGCGCTCAGATCGCAGGTCCAGATCGTCGCCGCCGCATCGCCCGATCCGAGGTTCACATCGATCTGGACCGTCTTGCCCTGCAGATGCCGGCCCGCGATCGGCGCGGCCTCGTCGTGCGGCAGCCCCTTCTCGAAGAGCAGCGTGCCGCCGACGTGGACCGTGAGCCGGTTGATGTCGAAGCGGACGCCCGATCGGCCGGCCGCGGCGACAATGCGGCCCCAGTTCGGGTCGGCGCCGTGCACGGCCGTCTTCACGAGCGGCGAGTTGGCAATCGTCCGCGCCACCTGGCGCGCCTCGTCTATCGTGCGGGCGTGCGCGACGGTCACCGCGATGACCTTGGTCGCGCCCTCGCCGCCGCGCACGATGCCGATCGCGAGCTCGCGCGACACCGCCAGCAGGCCGTCGACGAGCGCCGGATACGTCCCCTCGTCTATCGTGATGCCGCCGGCGCCGGAGGCGAGTGCGAAGAGCGAATCATTGGTGGAGCATTCGCCGTCGACGGTGATCGCGTTGAACGTGTCGCGCGCGGACAACTGCAGCGCCTGCCGAAGCAGCGGGGCCGGCACCGCCGCGTCGGTTGTCAGAAAGCCCAGCATCGTCGCCATGTTCGGCTCGATCATGCCCGAGCCCTTGGCCATGCCGCCAACCCTGAACGAGCCGCGCCCGGTATGCACGGTGACCGCGTGCTCCTTTGGGAACGGGTCGGTGGTCATGATGGCCCGCGCCGCCTGGGCTCCCTGGCCCGGGCTCAACTCGGCGACCGCACGCCTGATCCCGGGCACCACACGATCCATCTTGAGCGCGACGCCGATGACCCCGGTGCTCGCGACCAGTACGTCTTCGGGGACGCAGCCGAGCGCCGCAGCGGTTTCGGCAGCCATCGTGCGCGCGTCTGCCAGGCCCTGCACGCCCGTACAGGCGTTGGCGCAGCCGCTGTTGACCACGATGGCGCGGGCGCGCCCGCCGGTCCGCTCGATGTGCTGCTGGGACACCAGCACGGGCGCTGCCTGCGCCAGGTTGGTCGTGAAGAGCGCCGCCGCCGTCGCCATGCCGTCCGCGGCGAGCACCGCCAGGTCGAGCGCCGTCGACGACGGCTTGATCCCGCAGTGGACCGCGCCGGTCCGGAAGCCGAGGGGCGCTGTGACGCCGCCCGCCGCCGCCTCGATGGTCGTGACGCTGGCAAAAATGGGGTCGGGAGTCATTGTTGAGTGACCTCCAAAAATGACTCCCGACCCCATTTTTCCAGCGGCTGGACGACGGCGTACTGGCCGCACTGCCGGAACCCTGGGCAGAGATGGCAGTCGGTGACGATCTTCTCTGGGAGCCAGACGTGGGGAACGATGGAGAACCCGAGACGCACGAAATAGGCGGGCGCGTGCGTAAACGCGCACAGCTTCTTGAAACCGTTCGCCCTGGCGCGCTCGGCGAGCTCGTCCACCATGCTGCCGCCGACGTCAAGACTTCGCGCCTCGGCGCTGACGACGAGTGACCGCACCTCGCTGACCTCACGGCTGAGCGGGGCGAGCTCGCCGCAGGCCACCATGCGACTGCGACGCGTCGCCACGATGAACCGGTGAGCGTGGGCCGCGACCTCCTCGAGAGCGCGCGGCAGCAGATGGCCCTCGGCCCGATGCGCGACGATCAGCGCATGAATCGCCGGAGCATCCGACGCGGTGGCGTCGCGCAGGCAGACATCAGGAGGCGCCGGTGCGCCGAGCGTGGTGGCGCCAAGGGTCGTCGTGCTCATACCGCGACCTCCGGTGCGATGGCGGCGAGAACCGTGTCCAGCGTGTCGACGGCCCGATCGATGTCGGCCGGCTCGATCGTCAGCGGCGGCAGCAGCCGGACGACCTTCTCGTCGGTCCGGTTGACGAGCAGACCCCGGTCGCGTGCGGCGTCGATGACCGGCATCGCATCGACGCTGAGCTGCAGGCCCCGCATGACGCCCGCGCCGCGGACCTCCGTGACGATCGGGTGCTTGAGCGCGAGCGTGCGCAGCCGCCGCTCGAAGTGCGCGCCGACCGTCTTCACGTGCTCGATGAGGCCTCCCTCCATCAGCTGCGTCAGCACGAACACGGCTGCGCGCGTGCCGAGGAGGTTGCCGCCGTACGTGCTGCCGTGGTCGCCGGCCGAGATGGCCTGCGCGACGCGCTCGGAGACGAGCGTGGCACCCACCGGCACGCCGCCGCCCAGGGCCTTGCCGACCGAGATCAGGTCGGGCCGGAGGCCCAGCGCCTGGAAGTAGAAGGGATGTCCCGTCCGGCCGAGGCCGGTCTGCACTTCGTCGGCGATATAGAGAGTGCCGGTTCTGGCACAGACGTCGTTGAGCGCGGCCGCAAACGCGGGCGAGAGCGGACGGATGCCTCCTTCGCCCTGAATCGGCTCGGCGATGACTGCGACCGTCCGCGTCGTCACCGCAGCGGTCAGCGCGTCGGGAGATGCGGGGTCCACGAATGTGACGCCGGCCAGCAGCGGCGCAAACGGCGCCCGGTAATGCTCGTCGTGGGTGACGGAGAGCGAGCCGAACGTCCGGCCCGCGAAGCCGCCTTCGAGCGCGACAAACTCGGTCCGGTCCTTCGCGCCCTGCGTGTACCAGTACCGGCGCGCGAACTTGAGGCACGCCTCGACTGCTTCGGTGCCGCTGTTGCAGAAGAATGTGCGCGTCAGTCCCGACAGCTCCGAGAGCCGGGCGGCCGCCTCCGCCTGAAACGGGTGGTAGTAGAGGTTCGACGTGTGCAGCAGCGTGGCCGCCTGGTCGGCGATCGCGGCGGTCAGGCCGGGGTGCGCGTGCCCGAGCGACGTCACGCCGATGCCGGACACGAAGTCGAGGTACTCGCGGCCGTCGGTGTCGAACAGACGCGCGCCGCTCCCCCGGACAAACGCCACCGGCTGGCGCTTGTACGTCTGCAGGACGTGCCGCAGCTCCCGCGCTCGAATATCGTCCAGTGTCACTCTCATCGCACCACCTGTGTGCAGCCCGGCGGCGGCGCCGGCGCTGCGGCCGCCATGTCGAGCGGCACCTCCCGGCCGTTGGCAATCACCACGTCGCGCACGCCGCGCCGCAGCGCCGTACGGCACGCCTCGAGCTTGGCCACCATCCCCCGGCTGGCCGTGCCGCTGCGAATCAGACGTGCGGCGGCTCCCGACGTCAACCGCTCGATCGTGCGCCCGTCGGCATCGAGCACCCCGGCCGTCCCGCCGGCAACGACCAGCCGGGAGGCGCCGAGCGAGGCGGCCAGATGCGCGGCCAGGGTGTCGGCGTTCACGTTGAGCACCTCACCGGACCGGGTGGCGCCGATGCAGGCGACAACCGGCAGGTACCCCGCCGCAAGCAGATCCACGAGCAGCCGCGGAGCGCCGTCTGCGACCGGCGAGCCGACCAGCCCGAGATCGACCTTGTCGCCCGCTGCCGTCGTGATCGGCGCCGCCCGGCGCATCGTCGCCACCGCCGCATCCGCGCCCGTGAGACCCACCGCCGGAGCGCCGGCGCGCCGGAGCGCGGCCACCAGCCGCGTATTGATGGCGCCGGCAATCACGGCCACCACCACCTCGAGCGTGGCCGGATCGGTCACGCGAAGCCCGTCCACCTGCTGCTTCGGGATTCCCGCAGTCGCGAGCGCGGCATCGATCTCGCGCCCGCCGCCGTGCACCACCACGACCGCGGCGTGGCGCGCCAGCCGGGCGATGCCGCCGGCCACCCGCTGCAGGTCGGCGGGCTGCTCGAGCAGCTCGCCCCCGAGCTTGACCACGAGGCGGGACCGCGTCGAGCGACCGGCGCCGCGCCTTCGGCCTGCCGCACCAGAGGTGCGCTTCACAGCAGTCCCGTGCGCTCGTCGATCCCCAGCATGATGTTGAGGTTCTGGACCCCCTGCCCGGCCGCGCCCTTCAGCAGGTTGTCGAGCACGACCACGAGCACGAGCCGGCCGCGCTCGGGATCGACGCGCCAGCCGATGTCGCAGAAGTTGGTGTAGGCGACATGCTTGATCTCCGGCAGGTCCGTGCCGGTGAGCCGCACGAACGGCGCGGATGCATAGGCCTCCTGCAGCGCCCCACCCACGTGCGCCTCCGTGACGCCAGGACGGACCGACACGTAGATCGTCTCCAGGATCCCTCGATCGAGCGGGACCAGGTGCGGCACGAAGGTCACCGGTCCGGCAAGCTCCTGCTCGATCTCGGCGGTGTGCCGATGGGAGAAGATGCCGTACGCCGCCACGCTGCCGTGGTTCTCACAGAAGTGCGTCCGGTCGCTGGGCGTCTTGCCGGCGCCGGAAATGCCCGACTTCGCGTCGATGACGATGCTGCCGGTGAGCAGGCCGGCCGCGGCGAGCGGCTCGAGCGCCAGGAGCGCGGCCGTCGGATAACAGCCCGGACAGGACGCCAGCCGCGCGGTCCGGATCGCGTCGGCGTGCCGCTCCGGCAGTGCGTACACGACGCCGGCGGGCAGCGTCCTGGTCGCCGGGTACCACCGCTCGCGATCGGCATCGCTGCGGATGCGAAACGCGCCCGACAGGTCGATCACGCGGACACCGCGGTCGACGAGCGGTGTGCCGACTTCGGCGGCGGCCGCCTCCGGCAGCGCCAGCATGACGACATCGGCCGTGCGGGCGAGCCGATCGACATCGAGCGGGATCACCGCGCCGTCCCAGATCCGCTTCAGCGCGGGCAGCGGCCGCGGCGCGCTGGACGCCCCCGACGACATGGCGTCGGTCAGCGTGACGCCGGGGTGCCGCGCCAGGAGGCGGACGAGCTCCTGGCCCGCGTAGCCGGTGGCGCCGGCCACGGCCACACGGGCGCGCGCCGGCGATCCGGCAGCCGGCCCCCGTTCGGCGGCGGCAGGGACTGGAGAGGCCATTTTCGTCATTGGAGAAGAGAATATTTATACATTTACATGCATAAACAGTCAAGCACTTGGGATATCCTTGCAGGCAGCGATGAAGGCGCGCCGGCAGTCGGTGATCCTCGAGACCATCCAGCGGCAGCCGGTGCGCAGCCAGGAACAGCTCCGCCGGCTGCTCCGTGCGGGCGGCTTCGACGTGACGCAGGCGACCCTCTCCCGCGACATCCGTGAGCTCGGCGTGGTCAAAGGCGGCGCCGACGGCGCGTATCAGCCGCCGGCGCTCGCCTCCGCCAACGGCAACGCCGCCCGATCGCTGCTCAGCCGCGCGGTCGCGGACTACCTGACGCGCGTCGACCGCGTGCAGCAGCTGGTCGTGCTGCGGACCGGCCCCGGGCAGGCGCCGCTCCTTGGCGTGGCGCTCGACGGGGCGCGGCTGCCGGAAGTGGTCGGCACCATTGCCGGTGACGACACGATCCTCATCATCGCACCCGATGTCCGGCGGGCGCGCGCGCTCATCAGGCACCTCGAAGGGCTCTCGCGATGACCGGCCGGGTCGTCCTGGCGTATTCCGGAGCACCGCGTGGCGCGGCATCGATCCGGGCGCTGGCCGCCGGGCACGCCGGCGGCGTGGTGGCCCTCGTCCTGGACCTCGGGCAGGGTGTCGATCTCGAGGAGGCCCACGCCCGCGCGCTCGACGCCGGGGCGGCCCGGGCGCATGTGGTCGACGTCCGCGACACGCTTGCCCGCGAGTTCATCCTGCCTGCGCTCCACGCCGGCGTCCGGGCCGATACCGGCGATGCCATGGCGATTGCGCTGGCGCGCCCGCTGATTGCCAGAACGCTCGTCGACATTGCGCACATGGAGGCGGCGGCCGCCGTGGCGCATGGCGGCACGGACGCCGGCCGGGCTCAGCTCGATACGGCGCTGCGCGCGCTGGATCCGGCGCTGCGCATTCTGCCTCCTGCTGCGGACGCGCCGGGCACGGGCGTCCCCACGGTGCGGGCGACGCTCTGGGGGCGCCTCATCGAGTACGCGCCGGCCGGCACGGAAGGGCCCGCCGAGTCGCTGTACTGGTGGACGCGAAGAAAGGCGGCCGCGCCGGCATCGGCGGCGCACGTGGAGATCGGGTTCGACGCCGGCGTGCCGACCACGATCAACGCCGTGTCGCTGCCGCTCATCGAGCTGATCGAAAGCCTGTCGATTATTGCGGGGCAGCACGGCATCGGCCGCATCGTGGACGTCAACGGACGGCCCGGCGCGCCGCACCGGGCGCACGAAGTGCCCGCGGCGGTGGTGCTGCAGGCCGCGCACGGAGCGCTCGAGGCGGCCGCGACGGGCGAGGCACGGGCGCGCGCCACGCGCGACCGGAACGCCCCGTACGCGGGGCTGGTGTTGAGCGGCCACTGGTTCAGCCCCGCGCGCGCGTCGCTCGACGCCTTCAACCACGAGGTGCAGAAGCAGGTGACCGGATCCGTGCAGATCGAATTCGTCAAAGGCGAGCTGGCCATTCTGGCGTGCCGGCCCGCCGTTCCATCCGAGGCGCCTGCGGCGCTGCCTGCATCATGACGCTCTGGTCAGGACGCTTCGACACGGCCCCCGACCCGGCGGCGTTCGACTTCGGCGTGTCGTTCGGGTTCGATCGCGCGCTGTTCGAAGACGACATCACCGGCAGCCTTGCGTGGGCCGACGCGCTCGGCGTCGCGGGTGTGCTGTCGCCGGACGACGCCCGGGCGGTCGCCGACGGTCTGAGGGCGATTCTCGAGGAGGGCCGGCACGATCCGGCCTTTGTCGCCGGTCCGGATGAAGACGTCCACAGCTTCGTCGAGCGCAAGCTCGTCGAACGGATTGGTGACGCCGGCCGGCGGCTGCACACCGGCCGGTCGCGCAACGAGCAGGTCTCGCTCGACCTCCGCCTCTATCTCAAGCGCCGCATCCCGGCGCTGCAGCACCAGGCGGCGGTGCTCGTGGAGGCCTGCGCGGGTCAGGCGGAGCGGGCGGGCCTTGCGTTGATGCCGTCCTACACACACATGCGCCGGGCGCAGCCCGTTCTGGTGGCGCATTACTTTCTCGCCCACGCGGCGGCGCTGCGGCGCGATCACGCGCGGCTGGCCGCGGCCGCCCATGAGGCGGATGCGCTGCCGCTCGGGTCGGGCGCGGTGGCCGGCACCAGCTATCCCATCGATACCGCGCGCCTGGCGCGAACGCTCGGCTTCTCGAGGCTCGTCAGCAACAGCCTGGACGCCTCATCCGATCGCGACTTCGTCGCCGCGTTCCTCTACGCGGCGGCGCTCGCGATGGTGCACTTGAGCCGGCTCGCCGAGGATCTCGTGATCTTCACCGGGGAGGAACATGCATTCTTCGACCTGGCGGATGCATCGGCCACCGGCAGCAGCATGATGCCGCAGAAGAAGAACCCGGATCCGCTCGAGCTGGTGCGCGGCAAGGCGGGACGCGCGATCGGGCGGCTCACGGGCTGGCTGGCGACGATGAAGGGCCTGCCGAGCGGCTACAACAAGGACCTCCAGGAGGACAAGGAAGCGGTGTTCGACGCCGAGGCCACGCTGCAGGCGTCGCTTCGCGCCGCCCACGCGGTGGTCTCACGGCTGTCGTTGAACGCCGAGCGCGCCGAGCGCGCCGCGTCGGGGCTGCTCCTGGCGACCGACGTGGCGGATTATCTGGTCGCGCGCGGCATGCCCTTCCGGCGGGCGCACGAAGTGGTCGGGGCGCTCGTGCGGCGGCTGCTGGCGGAGGGCCGGGACTTCAGCACCCTGACGCTCGAGGAATGGCGAGCCGCCAGCGAGCTGTTCGGCGACGACGTGCCGCAGGCGGCCACGGCGCTCGCCTCCGTCCGGGCGCGGCAGACGCCGCAGTCGACCAACCCCGCCGCCGTCGGCGCGGCGCTGGAGGAGTGCCGCGCGTGGCTGAAATCCTGTGGTTTGGGGATTTGATATTCGATTTGCTACACTCTGGACGCCTGCACCTTTTTTCACGTCCCGCCTGAAAAGGAACGGTTCCGGTTCTTGGGCCGCCGTCAGCGTTGCGGCCGATCTGGTTCGGGGAGGATGCACCACTCATGCAACAGCGCCGGCTTCGGCTCGGTGACATTCTGGACGACTATTGTCCGCGCGAGCGGCGGATCACGAACCACGTTATCGTCGCCATGATCGAGGACGAAGTGAAGCAGACCCGCTGCTCGACGTGCGACGCCGACCACGAGTACAAGCAGGCCAGAATCCCGCCGCAGCGCCGCAAGAGGTCCGAGTCGTCCGCCGCCGACGGCGACCCCGTCGAGTCGACGCTTCGGCCGCGAACCGACGATGCAGGGTCGCCCGCGGAGACCTTCGATCTCGACACCGACCCGGCCGCGGCGTCGCTGGAGGCGGCCGCCGATTCGGCGGACGGTGAGGCTGTCGAGGATCCCACGACCGGGGCCTCGGATGACGAGGGGCCCGTGCACCGCCGGCTGATCCGCGCGACGCTCCCGCGTCCTGAGGGCCAGATGCCCGAGCGCAAGGAGCCGGATTTCACGATCCGGCAGCCGGGCTTCCGTGACGGCCAGAAGAACGGCCGGCGGGGCCGACGTCCTCCGATGCGCGGGCCGGCCGGCTCCCAGCCGACCCGTTTGGGCGGCCCTCGAACCGGCGGTTCGGGCCAGGGACCGCGCCACGGAGGCGGCGGCCCCGGCTATCGGGCCCAGGGCAACCGCCCGGGTGGACAGCCAGGAGGAGCACGGGGGCAGCGCGGCGGCCCCGGCGGCGCCGGCGGCGGCCGCAAGCGCGGACGATAACGCCCGCTCATTCTTCTCCGCGCCTCACGCATCCGTGCCCGACTTCACCGGTAAGCAGGGACTCATCGTCGGCGTCGCCAACAAGCGATCGATCGCCTGGGCGATCGCGCAGGCCACCGCCCGCCGCGGCGCCCGGCTCGCGCTGACCTTTCAGGGGCGATTCGAGGAGCACGTGCGGGAGCTCTCGGAAGGGCTCACTGAGCCGCCGCTGGTGCTGCCGTGTGACGTGCAGTCCGACGAGGATATCGCCGCCGTCTTCGCGCGCGTCGAACAGGAGTTCGGCGGCCTCGATTTTCTGGTGCATGGAGCCGCATTCGCTTTGCGCGACGAGCTGACGTCGCCCTTCCTCAACACATCCCGTGCAGGCTTCCGCATTGCGCTCGACGTGTCGGCGTACTCGCTCGTCGCCCTGGCGCGGGCTGCGGTGCCGCTGATGGAGAAGCGGGGCGGCGGCAGCATCCTGACGTTGACCTACCTCGGCAGCGAGCGCGTGTTTCCCAATTACAACGTGATGGGCGTCGCCAAGGCGGCGCTCGAATCCACCGTGCGATACCTGGCCGCCGACGTCGGGCCGAGAAACATCCGGGTCAACGCGATTTCCGCAGGCCCGATCAAGACGCTCGCGGCGGCGGGCATCGGCGGGTTCTCGACCATCCTGGATGTGTACCGCGACCGCGCGCCGCTCCGGCGTAACGTCGAGGCGGCTGAGGTCGGCGAGGCGGCGGCATTCCTGCTCAGCGACGCCGGACGCGCGATCACTGGCGAAGTGCTGATGGTCGACTCCGGCTTCCACATTTCTGGCATGTAGGTTGCTCCGTGCGTGCCCCGGAGGCACGACGAATGCGGAAGCCAATAGCTGTGCTTGTGCTCGCGGCGATCCTGGCGGTCGGCTGCGGCAAGACGGTCGGCGAGGCGATCGACGACACCACCATCACAACTCGCGTGAAGACCGCGATGCTCAACGACCCGGCGGTCGGGGGCCTGCGGATCGACGTGGACACCTTCAAGGGCGTGGTCACGCTCTCCGGCCGCGTCAAGAGCGACGCGGAGCGCACTCAGGCGGTGGCGCTGGCGCGCGGCATCGACGGCGTGGCCGAAGTCAAGGACGCGCTGCAGGTGATCCCGGAATAGCTACCGGCCCCAGCTCTCGGTCCTGATCTGGGCCCCGGGGACGCCGAGCGCCGCGAGCGTGGCGGCCGATTCGTCGACCAGCGGATCCGGACCGCAGACGAAGCAGAGCGTCGACGCCGGCTCGTGGAGCACGGCTTCGAAGTGGGCCCGGCCGATGCGACCGCGCCGGCCGATCCAGCTCGCGCTCTCGTCGCGTGTGACGGTCTGATGCAGCTCGAGGACGCCTGCGGCCGCGTGCGCCTCGAGCTCCCGGATGAACGCGAACTCGTCGGCCCGCCGCGCGCTGTAGAGCAGTGAAATCCGGTGCGCGGCGCGCCGCCGCAGCAGGTGGTCGAGCATCGACCGCAGCGGCGCGATCCCCGTCCCCCCGGCCACAAACAGCACCCACGCCGCGTCGGCGTCCGCCGGCAGCGTGAATGTCCCCATCGGCCCTTCGACGTCGAGCGTCGTGCCGCGCGCCGCGTGGCCGAAGTTGGCCCCGAGCGATCCGTCCGGTTCCACCGCGACGAGCAGCTCCAGCCGCCCCGTACCGACCGCCTGCTCGGGCGACGAGGCGATCGAATACGGGCGCCGATCGCTTTGCCCGTGTGCGCCGACCATCACCGCCTGCCCCGGCTGGAACACCAGGGGATCGTTCCGGAGATCCAGCGTGATCAGGCGCGAGCGTGGCGTCACGGCGTCGAGATCGACAACGGGGACGGTGAGGAGCGCCACGACGGCAGTGTACCCTCGTATGATGGAGGCCGGAGAACGAGTGGGCAGCATCCTCGAGAGCATTCCCGTCGGCCAGCGGGTCGGCATCGCCTTTTCGGGCGGGCTGGATACGAGCGCCGCGCTGCACTGGATGCGCGCCAAGGGCGCCGTGCCGTACGCCTATACGGCGAACCTCGGACAGCCCGACGAGGCTGATTACGACGAGATCCCGCGCCGGGCGCGGCAGTACGGCGCCGAGCACGCGCGCCTCATCGACTGCCGCACCCAGCTGGTAGCCGAAGGCCTCGCCGCGCTGCAGTGCGGCGCGTTCCATATTTCGACCGCCGGCGTGCCGTACTTCAACACGACGCCGATCGGCCGCGCCGTCACCGGCACGATGCTCGTCGTGGCGATGAAGGAGGACGACGTCCACATCTGGGGTGACGGGAGCACATTCAAGGGGAACGACATCGAGCGGTTCTACCGGTACGGCCTGCTCGCCAACCCGCACCTGCGCATCTACAAGCCGTGGCTCGACCAGGCGTTCATCGACGAGCTGGGCGGGCGCGCCGAGATGTCGGAGTACATGCAGCGCCACGGGCTGCCGTACCGGATGAGCGCCGAGAAAGCCTATTCGACCGACTCCAACATCCTCGGCGCGACACATGAAGCCAAAGACCTCGAGCGGCTCGAGTCGAGCATGAAGATCGTCGCGCCGATCATGGGCGTCCCGTTCTGGCGCGACGACGTGAGCATCAAGGCCGAAGAGGTGGTCGTCCGGTTCGAGGAGGGGAGACCGGTGGCCCTCAACGGGATGTCGTTTGCCGACCCGGTGCCGCTCCTGCTCGAAGCGAACCAAATCGGCGGCCGGCACGGCCTCGGCATGAGCGATCAGATCGAGAACCGCATCATCGAAGCGAAGAGCCGCGGCATTTACGAGGCGCCCGGCCTGGCGCTGCTGTTCATCGCGTACGAGCGGCTGGTGACCGGCATCCACAACGAGGACACGATCGAGCACTATCGCGACGACGGCCGCCGGCTGGGCCGGCTGCTGTATCAGGGACGGTGGTTCGACCCGCAGGCGATGATGCTGCGCGAGGCGTCGCAGCGCTGGGTCGCCCGCGTCATCACCGGCGAGGTCGCGATCGAGCTGCGGCGGGGGAACGACTATTCCATCCTCGACACCCGGAGCCCGAACCTCACGTACCACCCCGAGCGGCTGACGATGGAGAAGGGGGAGCCGCTCTTCACGCCTCGGGACCGGATCGGCCAGCTGACCATGCGCAATCTCGACATCGTCGACACGCGGGAGAAGCTGCTCGCCTATATGAAGACAGGCATTCTGGCGGGGGGCGATTCCCCGCTGCCGCGCCTGGCCGAAGGCGAGCGGAAGGCCGAGACCGGGAAGACCGAGACGACGCCGGCGGGGAACAAGCCAAGGAAGCCGTAGCGTCTTCGCGCCGCTCGCCCGTCGCGCGCCCGTACGTAGTGCCGGGCTTCAGCCCGGCCAATACTCAGCCCGGCCAATACGTAGTGTCCGGCTTCAGCCGGACCCGCCTGTTTGCCCATGTATGGGCGCAGCGTTACACTGCGGCCCGTCCTGAAGTGCTTGGTTACACAGTTCCGTCGACTACTTGTAGACGACGTCAATGCGTGCATACCATTTTCTTGAGAGTCGCTGGGCCGAAGACGATTTGCAAAAACAGCGGCTCAAGATCTCACAGTTTGCCGATCTCGGGGACTCCGAGCTTTCGGCAAATCTTCTGAGCAAGAGTGTTCACGATTTCGGTGTGGCGCGGAACAGCTTCTACTGCGCCAGTTTGTGGGTTCGTCCAGAGTGAGTAAGAGCGGCCTTCCCGCTTGAGCACGCAGCCGTGCGTGCGCAAGTACTGCAGGAGAGTACTCCGCTTCACTTCACGGTCACCGTCTCCCGTTCTGCGTCAGGCAGTACCCCGCGAAGGCCATCTTCACGCCGATCCTCAAGAATCAGCGCAATGGCCTCGGCGAGATTGTTTCTCGCGTCTTCCTTGGTGCGGCCCTGTCCGTTCGCGCCTGGAATTTCGGGGCAGTACGCCACGTGCCAATCCCCATCACGTTCGAATACGGCCGTAAATTCATTGTGCATGGCGCCTTCCTGGAGTCTACGATACCGCCGCCTCAGGCTGGCTGTCTAACATCGGACGCACCGACGCGAGTCACGTGCCTACGTGGCGAGGGGTGCGTCCGAGGCCGCGGCGACCTCGTTCTTGCGCCCGCTCTTGTCCTGGTACATCCGCAGGTCCGCCTGCGCGAGCAGCGCCTCCGAGTTGTCGCCGTCGTGCGGAAAGACCGCGGCGCCGGCGCTGATCGAGAGCGGCACCTGCCGATCCGGCTCCACGGTCAGCGCAATCCGCCCCACGGCCGCCTGCAGCTCAAGCCGCTTGGCCTCCGCCTCATCGCGCCCGCATCCCGACAGCACCACCACGAACTCGTCGCCGGCATAGCGCACGCACATGTCGTACGGCCGGATCGTGCCGCGCAGGACGCGGCCGACCTCGCGGAGCGCCCCGTCGCCCACCCCGTGGCCGTAGCTGTCGTTGATCTCCTTGAAGGCGTCGAGGTCCATGACGAGCAGCGCCACCTCGCCTTTGAGGCGTTCGGCGCGCGCCAGCTCGCGCGCGAGATGATGGAAGAGCGAGCGCGTGTTGGGCAGCCCGGTCAGCGGATCGGTCAGGGAATCCTCCTGCGTCCGCTCGAAGACCGTCGCATTGCGAATGACCGCCGCCGCCTGCTCGCAGACGCGGTCGAGAAGGCGCGAATGGTCCTCGGTGTAGAACCCCGGCTGCGCGTGGTAGAGCGTCAGGACGCCAATCAGCCGTTCGCCCACGATGAGAGGACAGGCCAGGGCCGACTCCAGCGGCGTGGAGGCGTCCACGCCGCCGGCCTGCAGGTCGCCACCCGGTTTTGCATTGATGAGCGGGCGGCGGTTCCGGGCCACCCATCCGCTGATGCCCTGCCCGTATCGCACCGTCAGCTGCTCGAGCATCTCCGCGGCGGTCCCGGTGGCGAAGCGGCAGCGCAGCTCCTCGCCGTCCTCCGAATGGAGAAACAGCGCGCACGCGGAAAACGGAATGAGATTCGACAACCTGGAGGAGACCACCGTCATCGTGTCGGCGATCGTCAGGGTCGTGCCCATCGCCTGCGCGATCTGGTAGAGCGCGTAAATCTCGCGGTGGGCGACGGCAATGTTGTCGAACACGGACGGCCGCGACGGGCTGTCGGCGGCGTCGACCAGCTCCGGGAGCATCCTGACGAACGTCTCGACCAGCCTGGGGTCGAATGCCTTGCCCGCTTCGTCCTGCAGCTGCGCCACCGCGGCCGTGTGGTCGATCGCCTTGTGATACGGCCGGTCCGACGTCAGCGCATCGAAGAAGTCGACGATTGAGAGAATGCGGCCCCCGAGCGGGATCCGATCATCCTTGAGGCCGGCGGGGTAGCCCCGGCCGTCCCAGCGCTCATGATGGCTCCGGATGAGCGGCGTGACCGGGTAGGGAAACCGGACCGTCCGCAGAATCTCGGCGCCGAGCTCCGGATGGATCCGGACCTTCTGGAACTCCTCGGCCGTGAGCGGGCCGGGCTTGACGAGGATGTGCTCGGGAATCGCCAGCTTGCCGATGTCGTGCAGGAGCGCGGCCGTCCTGATCGCCTGCACCTCTGTGTCGGTGAGGCCCGCGGCGCGGGCCAGGCCGGCCGCGTAGATCTGAACCCGGCGGATATGGTCGGGCGCGGTCTGGTCCTTGGCGTCGATGGCCACCGCGAGCGCCTCGATCGTGCCGAGGTGCATCTCGGTGAGGGCGCGCGACGCGCGGCGCTCGTCCTGCAGCACCCGGCGGCACGCGCGGTAGGCGAGATACGCGGCCACGGCGGGCAGCGAGAAGCGCCACGCCGGAGCCATCGAATACGCGGACGCTGCCGCCGCCGCACAGGCAGCGACAAGCGCGCCGCCCGCGTACAGGCGGGCGGCAGCCGGCCGTTGGTCCATCCCGACCCGGATTGTACGTCGGCTACTTCGCGAAATCAGGCAGCCAGATGATCGTGATGCGCGTTCTCATATTTCCCCCTGTTCAGCTACCGGAACCCACCCGGCGCCGGTTGTCGACGATGGCGGGCGCGGGCCAGACAACCTGGTCCGCATCCAGCGTGCTCCAGACGATGTTCGTGCTCCAGACGATATTGGTGCTCCAGACGATGTTCGTACTCCAGACGATGTTGGTGCCTGAGACGGTGTCGCCGTTGACGGCGCTCCACAGCGCCCGCCCGTCGTCGCTCGTGCCCCAGACCGCAGTGTTCTCATCGTGCGTGCTCCAGACGATGTTGGTGCTCCACACGATGTTGGTGCTCCAGACGATATTCGTGCTCCAGACGATGTTGGTGTTCCAGACCTGGTTCTCGTTGCCGCGCGTGCTCCAGACAATGTTGGTGCCGCGGACGTCGCTATCGTCGCGGGTGCTCCACACGATGTTGGTGCCCCGGATCCCGTCATCGTCTCGGGTGCTCCAGACGATGTTGTCACCCGTCTTCAGGCCCCAGACGACGGGGTCGCCGGTGCCGGTCGATTCCGCGCCCCAAGTCACGCCCGTTGCCCAGGCGTTCGCCCCGGGCAGCGGCATGCCGCCGATGACGCGGTTGTTTCCCCACAGGATGTGCTCGCTCCAGGCGATGTACTCGTTCTCGATCGTGTCGCCCGGCTCGGGGATGCCGCGCTTCGGGGATGCAAAGAACTCCGCCATGCGGATGGCCCCGAGCGCGTTCAGGAGACCGGCGCCCTGCGCCAGGAACGGCTCGTCGTCTCTGACCTCGGCGGTGTATTGCAGGATCGCCTTGACGGCATTGGGCGTCAGCTCTGGATTCGCCTCGAGCATCAACGCGACCGTCCCGGTCACCACCGGCGCGGCCATGCTCGTTCCCGTGAGGCTCAGATAGGGCTTGTAGGGTGTCGACCGCGTCCCATCGAGCAGCAGGTGCGGATACGTCGCATACAGCGTGCTGTGCGGATCCGACAGCGACTCAGTTCCCACGCCGGGCGCGACGAGATCCGGCTTGGTGGCCATGTCGATGGCCGTCGGGCCTCGCGAGCTGAAGCGTGCCAGGGTGTCGTTGCCGCGCGGCTCCGTCCCCTCGTGGTTGGCCGCGCCGACGGTCAGCACCCACGGCGCGTTTCCGGGGCTGGTGATGGCGCCGTACTGAATTTCACCTCGTTCGTCTCTACCGAGGTTGCCGGCCGAGGCGACGACCACGATGCCGGCCTCCACGGCGCGGCGCGCCGCAAGCGTGAGCGGATCGGTGTTGTACGACTCGAACACGCCCGAGGCCACTGAGATGTTCAGGACCCGGATGTTGTAGGTGTCCTTGATCGCAATTACGTAGTCGATCGCGGCGATGACGTTGCTCGTGTAGCCGTGGCCGGTCCCGTCGAGCACCTTGAGGCCGATCAGGCTCGCTTCCGGCGCGACGCCCGTGCGCGCGCCGTCCGAGTCGAAGCCGTTGCCGGCAATCACGCCCGCCACGTGCGTGCCGTGCCCGAACTCGTCAAACGGCTGGTCGGACGTCCAGACGCGGGGACTTGCATCGGACGTGAAATCCTTGAAGTGCACGACGCGTGGAGACGCCTGCGGCGACTTCGCATCGGTCAGGTACAGGTCGTCGTGCCAGGCGGTAATGCCGGAGTCGATGACCGCCACGCCGACCCCTTTGCCGGTGAGCTTGTACTCGTGGCGCGCCGTGGCCGCGGCAATCGCCGCGCCGGTCCGCTCGAGCGTCGGGAAGACGGGATGATCGAGGCGGACCGAGGCGACCTGCGGATTCCGCGCGAGCGCGCCGAGCGCGCTCGCATCGATGTCCGCGACCTGCGCGCCGAGCGACGGAAGCTGCCGGCCGGCGGTGCCGCCATGCCCGGTGATCACCCGGACGTCCGGGGTGCCCCGGAACTGCACGATGACCCGCGACCGGTTACCGCTCGGGAGCGTCTGACCCGCGGCGCCCGGGGCGGCCAGCATCAGGCCGGCTATCACGACGACCGCCGCGCGAAGTGCCGAAGCGAAAGTTGGTGTGCGCATAGTGGGAGAGGTGGCCCAGAATGGGCAAATCCATTGCCGAGTTAGGCGCGGACGCCGGTGCATCGTGTAAGGGTTTCATGCACAGAGACTTACCGGACGCCATGAAGCGTGTACACCCAGGGCACCGGTGCAGATCCGCGCATCGAGTGTGCGAAAACTGCACAGGGCGCTGACGCTTCGGAGCGGCAAAAACGTAACGGCCGGCTAGGCGGACCGGGACGGTCGCGACGTCCTCGAGCCCGGCTCGAGGCCGTACTCGACGATCTTGCGATAGAGCGTCCCGCGGCTGATCTCCAGCAGGCGCGCGGTCTCCTTCTTGTTCCAGCCGGTGACCTCGAGGGCGCGCAGAATGTGCGCGCGCTCGGCGTCGCGCAGCGTGAGCACGCGCGCCGGCGTCGGATCGGCCGACACGGGATGCGCGTGCAGAAACTCGACGTCCATCTCCCGGATGAGACAGCCGGGCGCCGACAGCGCCGCCCGGGAGACGGTGCTTTCGAGCTCGCGGATGTTGCCCGGCCACGGGTACGCCTGCAGGCGCGCCATGGCGCCGGGGGAGAACGTCTTGCCGTCGAGCGGCAGGCCGTTGGCCGCGCAGTACCGCGCGAGGAATCTCGTCGCGAGCACCGGTATGTCGACCGGCCGCTCCCTGAGCGACGGCAGGCGGATCGCGAACGCGTTGACGCGGTAATAGAGGTCCTCCCGGAACCGGCCGTCCCGCAGGTGCAGGTCGAGCGGCCGATTGGTGGCCGAGATCAGCCGGAAGTCGACGTGCACCGATTTCTGCCCGCCGAGGCGCTCGAACCGGCGCTCCTCGAGCGCGCGCAGCAGCTTGGCCTGCGCCACGAGCGACAGATCGCCGATTTCGTCGAGGAACAGGGTGCCGCGGTCGGCCAGCTCCAGCCGTCCCGGCTTGCGATCGTGCGCGCCGGTGAAGGCCCCCCGCTCGTAGCCGAACAGCTCCGACTCGAACAGCGTGTCGGGAAGCGCGGCGCAGTTGACCGCCTGAAAGCGCTCCTTCCCGCGGCGGCTGATCTCGTGGATCATGCGCGAGACCACTTCCTTGCCCGACCCGGTCGGCCCCAGAATGAGCACCGAGATGTCGGACTTGGCCGCCGTGCGGATCCACTCGAACACGATCAGCATTTTCTCGTCGCGGCCGATCATTTCCCGGAAGCGCTGCACCGACGGCGCCTGGTCTTCGGTCGTGATGGCGGCGCGCCGCTCCAGGAACAGCTCGAGCAGCGACACGATCCCGGCGCGCTCCGGCGATCGCGCCGCGAAGCGGGGCGGGGCTGTGCCCGCGAGCGGCCGGACCAGGCCGAAGTCGACGAGCTCGTTGAGGCAGTTCTCGACGTCGAGGCGCATGCGGCCGAACGCCGACATCAGCGAGTCGATGTCGAACGATTCCTGCGGGCGCGCGTTGAAGAAGCGCAGCAGGCCGGCCCGGAGCGGCGACTGGATGAGCGCGCGAAAGCGCGCGTCATCATCGGCCGGGGCGTCCGGCCGGGACGGCGCGGCGGCGGCGGCGCGGGAGGCGAGGGCGGCGGGCTGTTCGTCCACGAGTCCGCTTTGATCTATCGGCCGCGGGGCGGCAGGCCGACAGTCCGCCGACGGGCCGGACAAGGTAAAGTATCGCTGTGCCGCACCGATCCCCGGGCGCGCCCGGAAAAGGCCGCGCCCAGTACCTGTCCGGCAAGCCGATCCGCTACTACCGGCCACGCGGCAGCGCCGATGTGACCCGCCTGATCGATGAGGGATTTCAGGCCTTCAATGCCGCGCGTCTCGGCGAGGCGTGCCGCGTCTTCACCGACAAGATGCTCCTGCCGGAGCACGACACCACGATCGGGCTGACGGTTGCCGGCGCCCTGACGCCGGCGGGCCTCGGCGGCTGCATCATCGAGCTGATGGACCGCGGGCTGATCGATTTCGTCATCAGCACCGGCGCGAATCTCTACCACGACCTGCACTACGCGCTGAACTTCACGCTGCATCGGGGATCGCCGTTCGTCAACGACGTCGACCTGTACGAGGAAGGCGTCATCCGCATTTACGACGTCCTGTTCCCGACCGACGTGCTGCTCGAGACCGACGCCTACATCCGGGACTTCCTCGTCCGGTGGGGCGTCAACGCGCCGGTCTCGACGGCGGAGCTGCACGACGCGCTCGGGCGCGATCTGCTCGACCGCCATCCCGGCTGCCAGGAGCATTCGGTCGTGGCGGCCGCCGCGGCGTTTGGCGTGCCGATCTATACCTCGTCGCCCGGCGACAGCTCGATCGGCATGAACATCGCCTTTCACGAGCTGATGAACGGCAGCACGCTGATGATCGATCCGAACAAGGACGTCAACGAGGTCTGTGCCTTCATCCTGGCCGGCCGGAAGAACGGCTGCGTGATCCTCGGCGGCGGGTCCCCGAAGAACTTCTACCTGCAGGGGCAGCCGACGCTCTGGGAGGTGTACGGAATCCCCAAGGGCGGCAACGACTTCTTCATCCAGATCACCACCGATTCGGTGGTGTGGGGCGGGCTGTCGGGCGCCACGCCGGCCGAGGCGGTGAGCTGGGGAAAAGTGAACCCCGGCGTGCTCCCCGACACCGTCGTCGCGTATTGCGATTCGACGATCGCCTTCCCGCTGTTCTGCGAGTACGTCGTCGGCTGCGAGCACAACCGCCGGGCGCGCAAGGAGCTGGTGCACCGCCGCGACGAGCTCGTGGGGACGCTGCAGCGCCAGGCGCGTGCCGCGCGGCAGCAGCATCCGGAGCCGGTGGATCCGGTCGACACGATGCCCGATCTCGAGAGGCATCGCTAGTGGGCACGCTGGCCTCGGAGCTGGGCCCGCACGCAGACCGCATCGCCGGTCAGCCCCGCCTCTACGTGGACGCCAACGTGCCGGCCGGGCTGGTCGCCTTCATGCGCACCCGCCTGCACTGGGACGTGCTGGCCGTCGTCGAGCACGACGATCTGCGCCGCGCCCGCGACGGCGATCACTACCGCCTGGCGCGGCAGCTCGGGCGGACCCTCATCACGTTCGACCGCGATTACCTGGAAGACCGCAAGTTTCCGCCCGCCGACAGCGGCGGCGTCGTGGTGCTCACGGCCCCGACCGACGGCGGATACACGGCGCTCCTCAAGCAGCTGGACGAGCTGTTTCGCGCCGAGCCGGCGACGCTGCCGCTCGAAGGGCGCAAGCTGCATCTGCATGTGGACCCCGATCTGATGCACCCATGATCGTGCTCACCGGCGGCGATCTCGTCCTGCCGGATCGCATTCTCGCCAACGGATCGCTCGTCATCGACGCTGGACGGATTGCCGCCATCGAGCCGTCCCCGCGCGTCGATCCCGGCGGCGCCACGATCGTCGACGTGGGCGACGGCTACATCGTTCCCGGCTTCATCGACGTCCACGTCCACGGTGTCGAAGGGTTCGATACGCTGGATGCGGGCGATCCGATAGCGGCAATCGCCTCGCGGCTGCCGCGCTACGGCGTGACCGCATTCTGCCCGACGAGCGTGGCATGCGGGCCCGTCGCGCTGGCCGCGATGCTCGCCCATGTGTCCAGATCGCGGGCGGCGCGTCCGTCCGGCAGCGCGCGGGTGCTGGCGGCCCATCTGGAAAGCAATTTCATCAACCCCGAGTACCGGGGGGCACAGCCCGCAGAATGCCTGCGGCGTCCGCCGGGTCCGGCTGAAGCCGGACACTACGTACGCGAGGGCAATTCCGTACGCGACGGCGAGTTCGTACGCGAGGTCGATTTCTCTGCCCGCGAGATTCTGGATGTGATTGCCGCCGCCCGTCCCGACGTGGGTATCGTGACGCTGGCGCCGGAGCTGCCGGGCGGGGTGGATCTCGTACGCGCGCTGACGGCGGCCGGCCATCGGGTCTCACTGGGGCACTCGGGCGCGACCCTGGACGAGGCGATGGCGGCCATCGATGCCGGCGCGCGGCATGCCACGCATCTGTTCAACCGGATGACTCCGCTGACCCATCGTGCGCCCGGCATCGCCGCGGCGGTGCTCGCGCGCGAGGAGGTGGCTGTCGAGATCATCTGCGACGGCTATCACGTGCACCCCGTCGTCGCGCGCATTGCCGTTGCCGCCAAGGGCCCCGCGCGGGTGATGGCGATTACCGACGGCACCGCCGGCTCCGGCATCGCGCCCGGGTCGACGGCGCGGCTCGGCGGCCGACGCATCCGGGTCACCGATTCGGCGGCCGTGCTCGATGACGGGACCTTGGCGGGCAGCACGCTGACCATGGACCGCGCGTTCAGGACGGTCGTGACGGCGCTCGGTCTGTCTGTGGTCGATGCGGCGATCGTGTGTGCCACGACGCCCGCCCGCGAGCTCGGCCTGGCGGGCTTGGGCGTGCTCGCGCCCGGGTGCGTCGCCGACCTCGTCGTGCTCGACCGCGGCTTCCGCGTCCGCGGCACTTTCATCGCCGGCGAGCAGGTCTACCGCGGCGGTGTCGCGGCGTAGCGCGTCGGATCCTCCACGCCCGCGTCGCTGAAGGCGTCGCGGCGCTCCCGGCACTTGCTGCACCGGCCGCAGTGATCGACGGCTGGAGCCTGCCCGCCGTAGCCTTGGCGAAGGCGGGGGTTCATGCAGGAGAGCGTCAGCGCAAGCGGTACGCCGAGCTCGATCCCGAGGCGGACCACGTCACCCTTCTCCAGACCGGCAAACGGAGCGTCGACGGCGATCGGATGCGCGAGCCCCAGCGAGAGCGCGCGTGCCATGCTGTCGAAGAAGATCGCCGTGGCATCGGGAAACGGGTTGCCGGCCAGCGGCCCCAGGGCAATGCGCTCGATGCCGTGCCGGGTGCAGTAGATCGCCGTCTTGCTCAGCAGCGCCACGTTCCGTCCCGTCAGATAGACGTCCTCGTCCGGTGTGTCGAACGCCGGCGGCTCGCCGCGGAGCGCCCAGTGCGTGGCTGGATACAGATCGTCGACGCGGAACGACAGCCGCGCCAGCGGCGCCAGGCGGCCCGCAAACGGCGGCTCCGCGAGCAGCCGATCCAGCGCAGCCAGCTCGCCCGGTTCCCACGCAAGCCCTGCGCTCACATAAATGGGCTGCACTGGGCCGCGCCGTGCCTCGGACGCCGCCAGGACAGCGCTGTCAAGACCGGCCGACAACAAAACCGCGGTGGTGGCCATATCCCAGTCCAAAGCCGGAAGCCCGAAGCCGTTAACATTACAGCCTATGTATTCGGTCACCAAGCGCATCGAGTTCTGCTACGGGCACCGCCTGCTCGATTACGACGGTGTCTGCAAGCATCCGCACGGGCACAATGCGGTCGCGGAGATCGAGATCCGCGCGGACGGCCTCGACGCCCGGAACATGGTGGCCGACTTCGGCGACATCAAGCGCGTCGTCAAGGGATGGATCGACCGCGAGCTGGATCACCGCATGATTCTGCGCCGCGACGATCCGCTGGTGGCCGCGCTTCGCGCCCTCGGAGAGCCGGTGTACCTGCTCGACAGCAACCCGACCGTCGAGCGCATCGCCCGGCTCGTCTACGACGTGTCGCGCGAGCAGGGCCTGCCGGTGGTCCGTGTCACGGTCTGGGAAACGCCGACATCGTGGGCGACGTACGAACCGTAAATTTACGAATTTACGTATTGACGAATTCAGACTGCCCCAAAACCAATCCGTAAATTCGTAAATCCGTAAATTCGTAAATTCCTCAATGCCACTCATTGTGTTCGATCTCGACGGCACGATCGTCGACTCGCGCCGCGACCTGGCCGACTCGGCCAACCAGCTTCTCGAGGAACTGGGGGGCGCGCCGCTGGCTGAAGACGAGATCGGCCGGATGGTGGGCGAGGGTGCGGCGATGCTGGTGCGGCGGGCGCTCGCGGCCGCCCGACTGTCCGAAACGCCGTCGGCGCTGCCGCGCTTCCTTGACATCTACGACGGGCGGCTGCTGAATCACACGCACGCGTATGAGGGAGTCGTGGACGCGGTACGGGCGGCCCGTCGTCATGCCCGCACGGCCGTGCTCACCAACAAGCCGGCGGCACCGAGCCGGCGCATCCTGGCCGGCCTGGGCCTGAACGGCCTGTTCGACGATCTGATTGGAGGGGACGGCCCGTGGCCGCGCAAGCCCGACCCGTCGTCGCTCCTCGCGCTCATGGAGCGCGCCGGGGCCACGCCCCGCACGACACTGCTCGTGGGCGATTCAGCCGTCGACCATGAGACCGCCGCGCGCGCAGCGGTGCGCTGCTGTCTGGCCTCGTGGGGGTTCGGGTATGAGACATTTCCCGCCGACCGGTTGACGGGAGAGGAGTGGATTGCGGCCTCGGCCGCGGATCTCACCGCGATGCTCGAGCGGTTCTTTCGTACGTAGCGCCGGGCTTCAGCCCGGCTCATAGGAGCCCGGCTGAAGCCGGGCACTACGTACCGATGTTACCGGCTGAACGGCAGCTCGTACGAGAAGTAGGCGAAGACGCCGAGGTCGGTCGATCCGCCGGCGAACGATGCCGGGACTCCGATGCCGGCGACCGCCTGCGCATCGCCGACGTTCCATCCGGTCCGGACGCCCGGCGACACGACGAATACCGTCTCCCGCCTGTCGGCGCCGGCCTGACCGGTGTCGTCCCACTCGACCAGCGATTCCAGCATCAGATTCACCATGGGACGCATCTGCCAGATGCCGCTCAGAGCGAGGTGCGGCGTGAACAGGTTCTGCTCGCGGCCGTCCACTTCAGCCGCCGGTATATGGGTGAAGCCGGCGTTCCAGTGCAGGTAGGTGTTGCCGGCCTGCTTGCTGAACGGAAGATTCAGCTGCCATCCGGGCCCGCCGCTGCCCAGGCCGCGCGAGGCGCTGCCGGTCGGCAGGATCACCGAGACCCGGGGCGAGAAGGCGGGCGCCGACTCCGTTTCGCCGGACGCCTGCCACCGGTAGTTGATCAGGACGTCGCCGATGCCCGCGGTGCCCCCGATGGCTCGCGAGGGGACCGTGAACGACAGCTGGTGCGTCTGGGTCACGAGCGGCCATTCCTGCGTAAACGCCGCCTCCCAGTCGCCGCCGCCGACCAGGTGGACGCCGAGGATGTTCTGGAAGATCCCGGCCTCCTGATTGAACGCTTCCTCGACGAGAAACGAGTTGTCGAGGATGCCGAAGGGCATCGGCTGCTGGGCACGGGCGGGCCCCGACACACAGAGGAGCATGAAGAGCGCGGCGGTCATCTGCACGAGCAGCTTCGACGCGGCGCGCGTGCCGATCGTGATCCGCTGGTCCTGCCTGCGGACGCGGACGCTGTCGGAGGCCGCATCGCGGTCCTCGACCTCGATGGACTCGCCCGGCTTCAGCTGATGGTGCTCGATGAACCGGAGGAACGTCTTGTCCTGGTCGATGACGCGCGAGATGGTCACCGGGGTATGCAGCGGGCACGTGAGCAGGGTCTGCGCGATCTGCGGCTTGACGATCCCGTGGGCGTCGGGGATCGGGTCGCCGTGCGGATCGACCTCAGGCCGGCCAAGCATCTCGTCCATGCGGTCGATCAGCCGGTCGGAGACCGTATGCTCGAGGAGCTCGGCTTCCTCGTGCACTTCGTCCCAGCCGTAGCCCATGACGCGCACGAGAAACATCTCGACCACGCGATGGCGGCGCACGACGAGCGCGGCCAGCCGCTGGCCCGCCTTGGTGAGCGCGACGCCGGCGTACGGCTCGTACTCCACCAGGCCCGACTCCGCCAGCGTCTTGACCATCGTCGTGGCCGTACCAGGGGCGACGCCGAGAGCCGCCGCCAGCTGGCCCATCGGCAGCAGGCGGGTCCGGGGCGGGAGCGTGGCCATGCCGAGGTAAATAGCCTTCAGGTAGTTTTCAACGGTGCTCGAGGCCAGCATGTGTGCCGTCCAGTCCTGGAAATTTGAATACAGGCGATTTGACTTTTCAATAGACTATCAAGTAATTTTGAATAATCAAAATGTCCAAGCTGAGCCGACGATCGTGGCTGCGGGCGACGGGACTTGCCTCGGCGGCGGGGGCGATTGCGGGCGCCGCCCGTGCGAGAGGCCAGGACAGCGGCCTGCCCGCCGCTCACCCGCCGCACGACTCGCACGTCATGGGCGTCGTGGGCCGGGTAGCGCCGGACGGCCTCAAACCGTCGGTGTATCTGCGCAGCTGGAATTTCTCGGAGCTGCCGGCTGACGAGCGCGCGAAGTTCTATCGAGAGACGCCCCGCCCGGACGGGACGCTCCTGCGCGAGTACGAGTTTTTTGCCGCCGACCGGGAGATCGAGATTGCGCCCGGGCTCTTCTTTCCCGCCTGGACCTATAACGGCCAGGTGCCCGGGCCCACTATTCGAGCCACCGAAGGCGACCGCGTGCGCGTGACGTTCAGGAACCTCGGGACGCATCCGCATTCCATTCACTTTCACGGATGGCACCCGCCGGCGATGGACGGCGCCCTGCCCGGTCAGGAGGTGCAGCCGCGGGAGACCGTCGTCTACGAGTTCGACGCGGACCCGTTCGGCGTGCACCTCTATCACTGCCACACGGTGCCGCTGAAGCGGCACATTCACAAAGGTCTGTACGGAGCCTTCATCGTCGATCCCAGAACGCCGCGCCCGCCGGCCGACGAGCTGGTCATGGTGATGAACGCGTTCGACACGAATTTCGACGTCGAGAACGAGGTGTACGCGGTCAACACGATCGCCCACGCGTACATGTACGAGCCGATTCGCGTGACGGTCGGCCGCCTCGTCCGCATCTACCTCGTCAACATGACCGAGTTCGACCCGGTCAACAGCCTGCACCTGCACGGCATGTTCTTCGACGTGTTCCGGACCGGCACGTCGCTGACGCCGTCGGACCGGACCGACACGTTGATGCTCTGTCAGGGCGAGCGGGCAATCCTGGAGACGACCTTCCGGTATCCCGGCGCCTTCATGTTCCACGCGCATCAGACCGAGTTCGCCGAGCTGGGCTGGATGGGCCTGTTCCGGGCGGAGGAGGTCTCCGGCACATGACGCGCCGTCTCCTGCTGGCGGTGCTGCCGCTGCTGCTGCTCGGCGGCCTGCTCGCGCTCATTGCGAGGTCGGACCCCGCCGACATGCTGCGCGGCGACGGCTATCCGCCTGTCGAGCGCCTCACGGTTCAGCGGGTCACGCTCGAACCGGGCGGGATTGTCGCGCGGGTGATGAACGACGGCCCCGACGAGGTCACGATCGCGCAGGTGCAGGTGGACGATGCGTTCTGGACCTTTACGGCAGACAACGGAGTCGCGCTGCGGCATCTCGGGCGGACGACGCTGCGCATACCGTATCCCTGGGTTGCCGGAGACGCGCACGTGGTCCGGCTGCTCTCGTCGACCGGTGCGACCTTCGAGCGCGAGATTCCAGTCGCCGTGGAGACACCGACGCCGAGCGCGCGTTTCTTCGGGGTCTTCACGTTGATCGGGCTGTACGTGGGCGTCGTGCCGGTCGCGCTCGGGCTGCTCTGGTTTCCGTTTCTCACGCGTCTGTCGGCGCGCGCGATGGACTTCCTGCTCGCGCTGACGGTCGGCCTGCTCGCGTTTCTGCTCGTCGACGGCGCCCAGGAGGGCTTCGAGGCGGCCGCCGTGCTGCCCGAATCGTTCCAGGGGCCGGTGCTGTTTGCGCTTGCGGCAGCGGGAGCGTACCTGCTGCTCGAAGGCATCGGCGCCTGGCTGAAGTCGCGCCGGGCGAGCGCCGATGAAGGGTACCGGGGGTGGGTGCTGGCCGTTCTGATTGCGGTCGGAATCGGGCTGCACAACTTCGGCGAAGGGCTCGCGATCGGATCGGCGTTCGCGCTCGGCGAGGCGGCGCTCGGCACCCTGTTGATCGTCGGCTTCACCCTGCACAACACGACCGAAGGGCTGGCGATCGTCGCGCCGCTCGCGCGCGCCCGGCAGGCGGTGTCGCTCGGGGGGCTCGTGCAGCTCGGCCTGATTGGCGGCGTGCCGACGATTGCCGGCGCATGGCTGGGCGGGTTCGTGTATTCGCCGATCTGGTCGGTGCTGTTCCTGGCGGTCGGTGTCGGCGCGATTGCGCAGGTGATTGGACAGATCGTGCGCCAGATGTCGCGGGAGGGCTCCGCGGCGCGGATGCTCGCCACGCGTCCGGTGCTGACCGGCCTCGCGGCCGGGTTTGCGGTCATGTACGTGACCGGGATGCTGGTGGGATGAGTCTTTTTGGCAGGCGCGTACCGGTTCCGGCGATCGCGGCGGCCGCGCTCCTGATGCTGCTGGCGGCGATGCTGCCGGCGCTCAGCAGCACGCCGGCTCGTGAGATCACGCTGGTGGCCCGCGGCATGGCGTTCTATCTCGCGGACGATCCCGCCACGCCGAATCCGGAGATCGTGGTCCGGGCCGGTGAGCGCATCCGCGTCGTGCTGCGAAACGACGCGCGCGGGATGGCGCACGATTTTGCGGTGCCGGCTGCGAGCGCGGTGCTCCGCCCCATCCAGTGGAGCGAATCGGACGACGTGGTCTTCGACGCGCCCGACGCGCCGGGGGCCTACGCCTATGAATGCCGGCCCCACCGGCTGATGATGCGGGGTACGCTTCGGGTGCGCTAGCACCCCAACGCGCCACAACCCGCGCGTTGGGGACCCCGCGTGAGCCTCCGCAACACCCTCGCGACCGCCGACGGCAAGCGCCGGTACGTCCGGCGGCTGTTTGCCACCATCGCCGACCGCTACGACCTCATGACCGTCGTGCTTTCCTACGGCCTCGACCGTCGATGGAAGCGCCGGCTGATCGACCGCGCCGCGATCGGCCCCGCGGATCGCGTGCTGGACCTGGCGTGCGGCACCGGCGATCTGCTCGTTGCCGCGGCGGAGCGGGCGCGGTCGGCCGTCGGTGTCGACATCACGCATCGGATGCTGCAGCTGGCGCGTGAGCGGGTGAATCGTGGGGAAGGGGCTGCCCCACACTTTGTCGTGGCCGACATGCTCGCGCTGCCGTTCGGCGCACCGCGCTTCACGATGGTGTCGACGGGCTACGGGCTGCGGAACGTGCCTGACCTTCGCGCCGCGCTGTCCGAAATCGAACGCGTCCTGCTGCCGGGCGGCCGGTTCGTATCGCTCGATTTCAACCGGCCGCGGCACCCGGTGGTGCGCGCGGCGTACCTGGCGTATCTGACCGTCGTCGGCGCGGTCCTCGGGTTCATCCTCCACGGGGATCCGGATACGTACCGGTATATCCCGGAATCAATCCGGCTCTATCCGGGCGCCGAGGGTGTCAAGCGGCTCATGGAAGAGGCCGGGCTGGTCGATGTTCAGATCCTGCCCGTGCTGGGAGGGCTGATGGCGATACATACGGCGATGAAACCAGGGGCTGGAGTGCCTTTCACACGCACGGGCCACAGAGACACAGAGCCACAGAGTTGTTGATCTGGTTTTCTCTGTGTCTCTGTGTCTCTGTGGCTACGTGGAAGTGAAACCGATGTCAGCGTTCGATCCACGGCTCGAGTGCGTCGAGCAGAAAGGCCAGGACGTCCTCTTCGGTGAGCGCGTCGGGCGGCGTGTGCGGCTTGACGGGGCGTTCATCGCTCAGGGTGCGCGATCCGTGCGTGTGCGAGACGCGGCAGACGACCTGCGCCGGCTCGGACGCCGCATCCAGCGCGAACTCGATGAAATCGTCGCGGCCGCGGTCGTTGGCCAGGCGCAGGCCGCCGCCGGGTGTGAAGACCGTGAACGAATAGCCCTCGGCCTTGAGGCTGCTGGCGATCTGCCGGGCGAGGGGAGTGGCCACCACCTCGAGGAACTGCTCGTACGCCCGTCCGGCCGTGACGGTGCGTTCCCGGCGCTGCTGCGTGCGCTCCCGGGCACCGGCAATGGCGCGCGTGAGGCGATTTCTGACGATCCCGATTTCCACCGTGTCATTGTGGCACTCGCCGGGCCGCCAGCACCAACCTCGGCCGTCTCCCGCACGTCACAATAGAAGCCGGTCCCTGACGTCAGACCCGAGGAGCAGAAGCCATGGTTCATGTCACGTCCGCGCGCATCCTTCTCGCCTCGATCGTGCTCATCCATGCGGGTGTGGCGGCAGCTCAGGAGCCGCCGGGCAGGCAGGTGGTTGTGGTCGCTGGTGAAGGAGTGGTGCAGGCGGCGCCGGATCGTGCGTGGGTGAGCGTCACGGCGGAATCCCGGGCCTCCAGCCCCCGTGAGGCGCAGCGGCGGAATGCGGACCTGATGCGGCCGGTTCAGGACAAGCTTCGCTCGGCCGGCCTGCCCGCGGATGCCATCCGCACCGCCGGCTACGACCTGCAGCAGGAGTGGGATTTCGTGAACAACCGGCGCGTGTCGCGCGGCTTCGTGGCGCGCAATACGATTGAGATCCGCGTCGACGCGGTCGACCGGCTGGGCGAGTTCCTCGAGATGGCCGTGGAGTCGGGAGCGACGTCGGTCGGCGGCATCCGCTTCGACCTTCGCGATCGGGCCCGCCTCGAGCGCGAGGCCCTCCGGCTGGCGGCCGCCGATGCGCGCGCGCGGGCCGACGCCGCGGCGTCAGGCATCGGGAGGGCGATCGCCCGCGTCGTGCGCGTGGAGGAGCAGGGGGTGCCGGTCCGTCCGCCGATCCCGTACGTCGCCATGCGGGAGGCGGCGCAGACATCCGACGCGCCCGTGATCGCCGCGGGAGAGATGGAGCTGCGCGCGCAGGTGACGCTGACGGCGGAGCTCGACTGAGAGGATGGCCATCGACTACGCCCGGGCCAGGCGTCTGCTGGCGCGCCGCGACCCCATTCTCCGGGATCTGATGCGGCAGTACGGCCCGTGCGGGCTGGCCGAGTCTCAGCACGAGGACGCCTTCGTTGCGCTCGTGCACGCCATCATCTCGCAGCAGCTGTCGAGCCGCGCCGCCGCGACGATTGCGGGCCGGTTCGACGCCCTGTTCGACGGCCGGCCGGCGCCGCGTCAGGTCGAGCAGGTGCCCGATACGGTGTTGCGGCAGGCAGGGCTCAGCGGGCAGAAGATCGCGTATCTGCGCGATTTGTGCCGGCGGATCGGCGATCGGTCGCTCCCCCTGGCCTCGCTCGACGACATGCCGGATGAAGGCGTGATCGCCGCGCTGACCCAGGTGAAGGGCATCGGCCGCTGGACGGCCGAAATGTTCCTCATGTTCCGGCTGCACCGGCCCGATGTGCTGCCGGTCGGCGATCTTGGTATCGTGAACGCAGTCCGGAGGGCGTACCGGCTGCGCGCGACACCGACGCCGCGCCGGCTCACGCAGCTTGGAGAGGCTTGGCGGCCGTATCGATCGGTGGCCTGCTGGTATCTGTGGGCGAGCCTGGCGACCGCGCCGCTCAAGGAGTAATGGCGATGCGCACACGCGTTTGTGTTCCGTGGGTGGTTGCCGTGGCGATGGTGGCGCTGACGCAGGCGCCGCCCTCGGCGCAGAACCGCCGGTCCGAGGCGCCCGACATTCCGCGGCTGCCATTCGAGCGGTACACGCTGCCCAACGGGCTCACGGTGCTTCTGAGCCAGAACCGGCAGCTGCCGATGGTCGCCGTCAACGTGTGGTACCACGTCGGTCCGGCCAACGAGGAGCCGGGACGGACCGGGTTCGCCCACCTGTTCGAGCACATGATGTTCCAGGGCTCGAAGCATACGCCCCCCGATTCCCACTTCCGTTTGCTCGAGGCCGCCGGCGCCAGCGGCGTCAACGGGACGACCGACTACGACCGCACCAATTACTTCGAGACGGTGCCGTCCAATCAGGTGGAGCTCGCGCTCTGGCTCGAATCCGACCGCATGGGGTACCTGCTCGAGCAGATCGACGAGGCCGCGCTGGCGAACCAGCAGGACGTGGTCCGCAACGAGCGTCGTCAGAGCGTCGAGAATCAGCCGTACGGCCTGGCCGGCGAGGCGCTCGTCCAGACGCTGTTTCCGTCCGGACATCCGTACTACGGCGATGTGATCGGCTCGCATGCCGACATCCAGGCTGCCAGGCTGGGCGACGTGCGGCGGTTCTTCCGGCAGTACTACGCGCCCAACAACGCCAGCCTGGCGATCGTCGGCGACTTCGATCCGGCGGCGATGAAGCAGCTGGTGCAGAAATACTTCGGCACGCTGCGCCGCGGTCCGGCCGTCCCGCCGATCAGGGCGGTCACGCCCGGCATCACCTCCGAGCGCCGCCGGGTCGTCAACGCGCGCGTGCAGCTGCCACGGGTGTACATGGCATGGATGACGTCGCCGGCGTTCAAGCCGGGCGATGCGGAGGCGCGCCTCACGGCGGACATTCTTGGGGGCGGGCGATCGAGCCGGCTGTACAAGAAGCTGGTGTACGAGCTCCAGATCGCTCAGAACGTCGTGGCGTATCAGCAGTCGCTGCGGCTCGGATCGATCTTCCAGATCCTGGCGACGGCGCGTCCGGGCCACACGGCCGAGGAGCTGGAGAAGGCCATCGATGCGGAGCTCGTCGCGCTGCGCGCTCGCGCGCCCGATCCGGCCGAGGTGGTGCGCGCGCGTCACACGATCGAGACGAACCTCATCACGGGCGTGGAGCGGCTTGGCGGCCTCGCCAACCGGGCCAATCTCTACAACTACTACCTGGGGACGCCGGACTATCTCGAAAAGGACGTCCTGGCGCTGCGTGCGATCACGCCGGATGGCGTCATGACGTTTGCGCGCCAGCAGCTGGGTCAGAACGCCCGCGTCGTGCTGCACGCGGTGCCGGGGCAGCCCGATCCGCTGCCGCAGGTGCCCACCCCGCCCACGCCGTCGCCTGCGGCGGGCGGCACCGAGTCGATCAACGCCGACGAGCCGTGGCGCGGCACGCCGCCGGCGCCATCGGCGGCCCGGCCGCTCGTGCTGCCTCCGCCGGCATCGGTGGAGCTCTCGAACGGGCTGACGCTCATTCTCAGTCAGCGCCCCGGCCTGCCGATCGTCGCCGCCAATCTCGTCCTGAAAGCGGGAAGCGAGGCGAACCCGATCGAGACGCCCGGGCTCGCCAGCTTCGCCGCCGCCATGCTCGATGAAGGCACGACGACGCGAAGCTCGCTCCAGATCGCGGACGAAGTGGCGCAGCTTGGCGGCGCGCTCGGCCCCGATACGGCGATGGACGCCACGACCGTGTCGGTGCGGTCGCTGGCCAAGAACTTTCCCGCGATGCTGGATCTGCTGGCGGACGTCGTCCTGCGCCCGTCGTTCCCCGCCGATGAGATCGAGCGCCAGCGGGCGAGCCGCCTCGCGCAGGTGCTGCAGCAGCGCGACAGCCCTCCGCAGATTGCGGCGCAGACGATGTCGATGGCGCTGTACGGTGCGAGGCATCCGTACGGCTACGCGGAGATCGGGACCGAGGGATCGATCAAGACGACCTCACGGGGCGACCTTGTGGCGTTCTGGAAGGAACACTTCATGCCGAACGAGGCGGCGCTGGTGGTGGCCGGCGACATCTCCATGGCGGAGCTGCGGGCCCTCGCGGAAAAGGCGTTGGGCGCCTGGCCGCGCGGAACGCCGCAGCGCCGCGCGCCGGGCGCCCCGGCCACGACCGCCGCGCGTCTGGTCATCGTCGACAAGCCCGGCAGCCCTCAGACGCAGGTGCGGGTCGCCACCATCGGCGTGCCGCGATCGACGCGCGACTTCCGGCCTCTTCAGGTGATGAACCTGATTCTGGGCGGCAGCTTTTCGAGCCGGATCAACATGAACCTGCGCGAGCAGCACGGCTACACGTACGGCGCAAACTCGCAGTTCGTGTTCCGCCGGCACGCGGGTCCGTTTGCCGTCGCGGCGGGCGTGCGCACCGATGTCACGGCGCCGGCGGTGAGCGAGATCTTCAAGGAGATCCGCGCGATGCTGGAGAGCCCGCCGACGCCCGATGAAATCGGCCGGGCCAAGGCCTCGTTGACCGATTCGCTGGCCAGCGCGTTCGAGACGCGCACGAGCGCCGTCAACAATCTCTCGAACGTCTTCATCTACGACCTGGGGCTCGACTACTACACGAGGTTTGCGGCCGAGGTGCAGGCGGTGACGGCCGAGCAGGCGCTGGCGGTCGCGCGCCGGTATCTGGTGCCGGAGCGGCTGGTGGTGATTGCGGTCGGCGACCGCGCGGCCATCGAGGCGGAGCTCGTGAAGCTCGGCCTCGGCGCTGTCGAAATTCGGGATCCCGACGGGCGGCCGGTCAGCTAGCCATCAGTCGGCGCGGGTTGATAAAATCGGACTTAAGCAGTCGGATATGCCAGCCGTTACCCCGGGATTGCCCCGTACCGCGTCGTCCATCATCGAGCTCATCGGCAACACGCCGCTCGTGCGGCTGCCGGGCTTCGAGGACGGCCTGCGCAACGTGGAGCTGTGGGCAAAGGCCGAATGGCGCAATCCGGGCGGCTCGGTGAAGGACCGCGCGGCCGCCCGCATGATTCAGGACGGCGAGCGCTCCGGCGCGCTGACGCGCGACAAGATCATCCTCGATGCGACCTCCGGCAACACCGGCATCGCGTACGCGATGATCGGCGCGGCGCGCGGCTATCGCGTCCGGCTCTGCGTGCCGTCCAATGTCACGCCGGAGCGCAAGCGGATCCTGAAGGCGTACGGCGCCGAGATCGTCTTCACCGATCCGATGCAGGGGTCCGACGGTGCGATCCTCCGTACGAAGGCGATGTACGCGGCCGACCCCGACCTGTATTTTTATCCGGACCAGTACAACAATCCCGGCAACTGGCGCGCCCATTACGACACGACCGCGCCGGAGATCCTCGAGCAGACCGAGGGACGGCTCACGCACTTCGTCGCGGGCCTCGGCACGAGCGGCACGTTCATCGGCGTCGGCCGTCGGCTGCGCGAGCACAACCCGTCCATACGGCTGATCTCGGTACAGCCCGATTCGCCGCTGCACGGGCTCGAAGGGCTGAAGCACATGGCGACGGCGATCGTGCCGGGCATCTACGATCCGGCGCTCGCCGACGACGATCTGGCCGTCGGCACGGAGGAGGCGTTCGAGCTGACACGGCAGCTGGCGCGCGCCGGGCTGTTCGTGGGGATCTCGAGCGGCGCGAATCTCGCGGGGGCCTTGCGCGTGGCGCGCAGCGTGTCCAACGCCGTCATCGTCGTCGTCTTCTGCGACGGAGGGGAGAAATACCTGACGGAGCGCTTCTGGGGCGAGACTCCGGAGGGGGGCGGGCGATAATGGCGCTTCGCCTGGATGGCGGCGTGGCGGCGGCGATCCGGCGGCACGGGGCCGAGACCTACCCCGACGAGTGCTGCGGGGCGCTCATCGGGCGGGATGGCGCCGTGGTGGCCACCTACGCGCTGCCGAATACGACCGAGGAGGGCCCGCGGCGCCGGTTCCGGATCCGCCCGCAGGATTACCGCGACGCGGAGCGGCAGGCGTCGGCGGCCGGCGCCGAGCTGCTCGGGTTCTACCATTCACACCCGGATCATCCTGCCCGTCCGTCGCAGTACGATCTGGATCACGCGTGGCCGTTTTTTTCGTATGTGATTGTTTCGGTCCGTGCCGGCGCTCCGGAGGCGATGACCTCCTGGCGCCTGCGCGACGACCGCTCCGCCTTCGACCAGGAAGAACTGACCTATGAACACGATTCACATCCCGACGCCGCTGCGACCGTTCACAGACAAGAAGGAATCGGTTGAGGTCAGCGGCGGCACCGTCGGCGAGCTCCTGGCCGACCTGACCCGCCGGTACGACGGGCTTCGCAAGCACCTGTATACCGATGAGGGCAAGCTGCGGAACTTCGTCAACGTCTATCTGAACGACGAGGACATCCGCTACCTGCAGCGCGAGCAGACGCCGGTCAAGCCGGGCGATTCGCTCAGCATCGTGCCGTCGGTCGCCGGCGGCGCGCCGACGGTGACGACGCCGCCCGAGGCCGAAAAGGCCTCGGCGCGCGCGGTGCCCGATCTGTCGCAGGACGAAATCAAGCGGTACAGCCGTCACCTGATCATGCCGGAGGTCGGCATGGACGGCCAGCGGAAGCTCAAGGCCGGCAGCGTGCTGTGCATCGGCGCCGGCGGGCTCGGGTCGCCTGCGGCGATGTACCTGGCTGCCGCCGGCCTCGGCCGCATCGGCATCGTCGACTTCGACGTGGTCGATTTCAGCAATCTTCAGCGGCAGCTCCTGCACGGCACGCCCGACGTCGGCCGATCCAAGCTGGATTCGGCGAGGGACCGCCTGCGGACCCTCAACCCGCACGTGCACGTTGACACGTACGACACGTCGTTGTCCTCGGAGAACGCGTTGGAACTGTTCGAGCCGTACGACGTCATTCTCGACGGCACCGACAACTTCCCGACGCGCTATCTCGTGAACGATGCGTGCGTCCTCAGCGGAAAGCCGAACGCCTACGGCAGCATCTTCCGGTTCGAGGGGCAGGCGTCGGTGTTCGCGGCCAGGAACGGGCCGTGCTACCGGTGCCTCTATCCCGAGCCGCCGCCGCCGGGGCTCGTCCCGAGCTGCGCGGAAGGCGGCGTGCTGGGGGTGTTGCCCGGCATCATCGGCGTCATCCAGGCCACCGAGACAATCAAGCTGATTCTCGGCGTCGGCGAGCCGCTCATCGGCCGCTTCCTCGTGTACGACGCGCTGCGGATGCGGTTCCGGGAGCTGAAGCTGCGGAAGGACCCCGAGTGCCCGGTGTGCGGGACGAACCGGACCGTCACGAAGCTCATCGACTACGAGCAGTTCTGCGGTCTTCGCCCGGCGTCGGAGGTGCAGGCGGGCGCGCCGGCCGACGACTGGGAGATCACGGCGACCGAGCTGAAGCGGCGGCTGGACGCCGGCGACGATCTGCTGATTCTCGACGTCCGCGAGCCGAACGAATATCAAATCAACCGGATTGCCGGCTCGACGCTGATTCCGCTCGGCGAGCTGCCGCGGCGGTACCAGGAGCTCGATCCCAGCCGCGAGATCATCACGCAGTGCAAGGTGGGGGCGCGGAGCGCCCGGGCGGCGGAGTTCCTGCACTCAGTCGGCTTCACGAAGGTCAAGAACCTGCGGGGCGGCATCGTCGAGTGGATCGACCAGGTCGACCCGTCGCAGCCGAAGTACTGAAATGGGGTCGGAGGTCATTTTTCGAGGACACTCCGGCATGCGGCAGTGATCTGAGTGTCCTCTAAAAATGACCTCCGACCCCATTTATCTCGACTACCACGCGACGACGCCCGTCGATCCACGGGTGCTCGACGCGATGCTGCCGTACTTCACCGAGCGGTTCGGCAACGCGGCCAGCCGCAGTCACCCATTCGGGTGGGCGGCGAAGGAGGCGGTGGAGGAGGCGCGGGCGCAGGTCGCCGCGCTCATCGGCGCGGCCGGGCGGGACATCGTCTTTACGAGCGGGGCCACCGAGTCCAACAACCTGGCAATCAAAGGGGTGGTCGACGCCTATCGCCCAAAGGGCGACCACGTCATCACGTGCGTTACGGAGCACCATTCCGTGCTCGACACCTGCCGGCACCTCGAGCAGCGCGGCACGCGCGTGACATATCTGCCGGTCCAGGCGGATGGCCGCCTCCGTCTCGACGAGCTGGAGGCCGCCATCATCCCCGGCACGATTCTGATCAGCATCATGGCCGCCAACAACGAGATTGGCGTCCTGCAGCCGGTCGAGGCGATCGGGGCCGTGGCCAAAGAACGCGGCATCCTGTTTCATACCGACGCCGCACAGGCAGCCGGGAAGATCGACATCGATGTCACAGCCGTCCAGGCGGATCTCGTCTCGCTGACCGCTCACAAGCTGTACGGCCCGAAAGGCGTAGGAGCGCTCTACGTCCGCCGACGCGCGCCGCAGGTTGCGCTCACCGAGCAGGTCAACGGAGGAGGCCATGAACGGGGCCTGCGATCCGGCACCCTGAACGTTCCCGGCATCGTCGGGTTCGGCAGGGCGGCGGCGCTGTGCCGGGACGACATGCCGGCCGAGGGCGCCCGTCTCGCGGCGCTTCGCGATCGCCTGCTGGCCGCGCTGCGGCATGAGCTCGACGACATTCAGGTGAACGGGTCGCTGGAGCACCGGCTCCCCCAGAATCTGAACGTCAGCTTTGGCGGGATCGAAGGCGAGTCGTTGCTGATGGCGTTGAACGAGGTGGCCGTTTCATCCGGGGCGGCCTGCACGTCGGCAAGCCGGGAACCCTCCCATGTACTGAAGGCAATCGGCCGGGATGCCGATCTGGGCGCCGCCTCCATCCGGTTCGGACTCGGGCGCTGGACGACGGCGGATGAAGTCGAGTTCGCGGCAGGGTATGTCGCGCGGCTGGTCCGGCAGTTGCGGGAAATATCACCGCTGAGGGAAGCCTCCTCGTCACGGTGAACGGTTTTTCAGGCCGTTTACGGCACGGGCCGTTGGTACGAAGAATGGAACTCCAGCTAAGGGTGACGCAGGGGCGTCTCAACTGACATGGCAAACAGGTGGGCTCGGTCGGCAGCGCTGGCGGTGTTTGCGGCGATCTGCGCCTCTGCAGGGATTGCCGCCGCAGGTGAGCCGGCCGGGGGCCAGGCTGTGACCCTGCCGGCCCCGATCGATGTCAGCCGCCTCCCCATCGACCTCGAGCGGGTTTACCGGGAGCTCCGCCCGTCGACCGTCCGCGAGGAGCGCGACGCGCTCAACCTTCGCTACTTCGTGGATGTCTACGGCCAGTCACCGCGGATCGAGCTCTTCGGGCCGGACGCCAACCTGACGAGCGGGCCGGTGCCGTATGGCGGCCCGACGCACCGCGATATGCTCGAGCAGATGACGCCGAAGGAGTTCCGCGCGCCTGCCGCCGACTTCAGCGCCCTCCTCTCGTGGCTCGCCGAGCGGCTGCAGAAATAGTCCTTCATGAAAATCACGGTTGCGCACAGTCCGGATTCTGACGATGCCTTCATGCATTACGGCCTTGCGAGCGGCAAGGTCCCGACCGGAGGCCTCGAGTTCGCCCATTTGCTCGCAGATATCGAGACGCTGAACCAGGCGGCGTTCGAGGGCAAGTACGAGGTCAGTGCGGTGTCCTTTCACGCGTACGCGCACCTCACGGACAAGTACCTGCTCCTGCCGCACGGGTCGAGCATGGGAGACGGCTACGGTCCGATTGTGGTTGCACGCGCCGACGGGCCTTCGTCCCTCGACGGGGTCACGGTCGCGATTCCCGGGACGCTCACGACCGCGTTCCTGGCCTTGCGGATCTACGACCCCGGCGTCCAGTGCGTCGTCATGCCGTTCGACCGGATTCAGGACGCCGTTCGAAGCGGCGAGGTGGCGGCCGGCCTGCTGATTCACGAAGGGCAGCTCACGTATCAGGACGAGGGTCTGAAGAAGATCGTCGATCTTGGTGAATGGTGGGCCGATCGCACGGGCGGGCTGCCGCTGCCGCTCGGCGGAAACGTGATCCGCCGCGATCTCGGACCCGCGATGGTCGAGACCGTCTCACGACTCCTTCACGAGAGCATCGCGTACGCGCTCTCCCATCGTCAGGAAGCGCTCGACTACGCGCTGCAGTTCGGCAGGGGCCTCGATCGCGACAAGGCGGATCGCTTCGTCGGGATGTACGTCAACGAGCTGACCCTGGACTACGGCGACCGCGGCCGCACCGCCGTCCGGCGCCTGTTCGCCGAAGCGGCGCAGAAGCGCCTGATCCCGGATGTGCAGGTCGAATTCAGCGCCTGAAAAATGGGGTCAGACCCCATTTTTCACCGGCTTCAGCCCGGAAACTTCACCAGCACGTAGGTAATGTGCTGCCCGCGCGGCACCAGGAAGCTGTGCGGCACTCCGGGCGGGATGTGAAGCACGTCGCCGGCGCCGAGCGGATGGCGCTCGCCCCCCTCGATGCCGGTGCCGAGAAATTCTCCGCGCCCCCCTCCTGCCCGCATCCCGATCATCCTGCCGCCCAGGAGCAGGATCCCCTGCCCGCTCTGCACGATGACCACGTCCACGATGTTGTCGTGCTGTTCGGGCACGCCGTCGGCGTCGCGGAAGAGCAGGCGGAATCGATGATCGCCGTAGTCGGCGAGCGTTTCACGCGCCGAATGGTCGGCGCCGACGCGCGTCGAGAGCGCGGCGTCACGCCGCTTCAACTCGGCAGATGACCACATGCCGAAGCCGGGCGGGTCCGCGGCGCGGGCGGGAAGAGCGAGCAGGGCGACCGTCAGCACAAGAAGAGCCTTCTTCATGGAGCATTCCTTCGGGCGTTCGCGACGCCTACTTCAACAGGTCCGCGACCTTGCCAACCCCGGCCCGGGAGCAGGCGTCGTCGGTCTCGAGGTTCGAGCCGGCACTGCCGACGCCGCCGATCGTGTCGGTGCCCACCTGGATCGGGATGCCACCGCTGAGCGCGAGGATGTCGGTGAGCTCGAGCTGGCCGGCCCGTGCGGGATCGCCGGCCGTGCGCTTCTGAAAGTCCACGGTGGGAATCCGGTACATCCGCGCCGTGTACGCCTTGCGTCGCGCCATCTCGGCGGTCTGCGGCGTCGCGTTCTCGTCGCGGAGCAACACCATCATCTGCCCGGATCGATCGACGACGGCGACCGACGTGTTGAAGCCCTTGGCCTTGCACTCCGCCAGGGTGGCCTCGGCAATGGCCTTGGCGAGGGGCAGCGACAGGTTCCGCTGCATCACGACGCCCTGCGCCCTGGCGTGAACGGACATCAGCACCACGAAAACAACTCCGAGACAGATGTGTCGCATGGCGCCGAAGTGTAGCGCCGCTCCGGCGCCGATTCAATCGGAGTTACACTGGGTGGCTGAGGAGGGATTCATGAAACGGGTTCTTGCCGGTATCCTGACTGCCTGCGTGCTGGCCGCGGTGCTCGCGGACGCGCAGGCCCTGTCGCCCTACAAGCTTGGCACGTTCGCGCGCGGCGGCCGGCCGTTGGTCGGCATCGTACTCAAGGATTCGCTGGTGATCGATTTCGCAGCGGCCCATCAGGCGGTCCGCGCGTCCGCGTCGGTTGCGGCGCCGACCGACATGCGGGATCTGATAGCGCGCTACGATGCCGGCCTGCGCGGCCGGATTGCGGAGATCATCCGCGCCGTCGAGTCCGCCGGCACGAGACCGGCGTACGTGTACGACGTGAAGGCGCTGAAGATTCTGCCGCCGATCATGTACCCGCGGGCGATGCTGAACGTGGCGGTGAACTACCGCGAGCACGACCGCGAAATGGGCGGCACGACGCTCGGCGCCGCACCCCAGGGGACGCAGAGCGCGCCGGGGATCTGGCAGCGGCCCGCGGACGACAAGCGGTGGAACCCGTACATGTTCCTCAAGTCGCCCACCACGATCATCGCCGAGGGCGAGCCGATCCGGCTGCCTCCGGGGCGGACGCAGGTGGACTGGGAGTGCGAGCTCGGCGTCGTGATCGGCCGCGAGGCGCGGCGCGTCCCCGCAGCGAAGACCAACGAGTTTATCTTCGGCTACACGGTTCACAACGACGTGTCGGATCGGGGCGGCCGCGGCGATACCCGGATGGGCTCCGACTGGCTGATCTCAAAGAACCACGACACGTTCGGCCCGCTGGGGCCGTTCATCACGCCCAAACAGTTCGTGGCCGATCCGCACAAGCTGAAGGTGCGCTTCGCGCTCAACGGCAAGGTGCTGCAGGAGGCCGACACGTCGTACATGATTCACACCGTGCACGAGCAGGTCGAGTACGGCTCGAACATCATGACGCTGCGGCCGGGCGACCTCATTGCAACCGGCACACCGGCGGGCGTCGGGTCGGCCCGGAAGCCGCCGATCTATTTCAAGCCAGGCGACACCTCGGCCTGCACGTACGAAGGGATCGGGACGCTGACGAATCCTGTCGTCGGATCGTAGCGGCGCCCACGACATACGAGCCACAGAGACGCAGAGTCACAGAGAGACATGGCAGACAGAATGACTTTCTGAGCAGGCTGACCTCCAGGTGTCTCGCGGGTTAGCCTGCACCGGCCAGAGCCGCACCGCTGCAGGGTCCGCAGCGCTGTTTCTCCCGGAGGTCAGCCATGGCCAAGTCTACTCCGCTGTTCGTCGGGCTGGATGTTCATAAGGATTCGATCGCGGTCGCGCACGCGCAGGGCGGCCGGTCCGAGCCGCCGGTCTTCGTCGGGAAGATCGGGACGCGACAGGCCGACCTGGATCAGTTGATTCGCCGGTTACAGGTGACCTGACAGCGGTCTATGTGCCGAGTGTCGAGGATGAAGCGGTCCGGGACCTCTGCCGCGCCCGCGATGCGGCGCGGGTCACGATGAAGGACGCCAAGCTCCGGCTGAAGGCATTCTTGTTGCGACTCGGCCTGCACTATGTCGGGCGAGCTGACTGGAACGCCGCCCACTGTCGGTACCTAGCGAAGGTGGTGTGTCCGACCCCCGCCCAGCAAATCGTGTTTCAAGAAGGGCTGCGGGCGGTCAACGAGCAAGTCGATCGGCTGCAGCGTATCGAAGCTGAGCTCCGCGATTCTGCGCCGCACTGGCGACTCGCGCCCGTCGTCGAGGCGCTCCAAGCGCTGCGTGGTGTGCAGTGGGTCGTGGCGATCACCGTCGTCGCGGAGCTCGGCGATCTCACGCGCTTCGACAATCCGCGACAGCTTGCTGCCTACGTGGGCCTCATCCCGTCGGAGTACTCCAGTGGCCGCACGCGCCGCCAGGGCGGG